>Ga0209534_10000008_pt1 | contig 269034 bp, 244 predicted proteins | sample COG_07_FD_184751 | JGI IMG/M metagenome (GOLD analysis project Ga0209534, IMG submission 184751) | Pelagic Microbial community sample from North Sea - COGITO 998_met_07 (SPAdes) (version 2) | ecosystem: Environmental > Aquatic > Marine > Neritic zone/Coastal water | place: Helgoland, sampling...
CAGGCTCAGGCTCAGGCTCAGGCTCAGGCTCAGGCTCAGGCTCAGGCTCAGGCTCAGGCTCAGGCTCAGGCTCAGGCTCAGGCTCAGGCTCAGGCTCAGCATCAGCATCAGCATCCGCATCCGCATCCGCATCAGCATCAGCATCCGCATCAGCATCAACATTCATATCTTCCGGAGCCGGAGGGTCTTCCATGACTTCACGAGAAAGTCGAAAAATCTCTTCAATTACATCTTCCATATTGCCGTGCCTCCGGATATCATCATATTTCAGATGATCCACATATAGTAGATCTCCATCAGGGCCTACAAGTGCAGTCTCCAGATTATTGCTATCTCCTGGAAAGGCCACAGACACTCCATGAACTCCATGTGGGTTCTGTGGAAAAGTCAGACGAAAACTCCAGTGCTGTGGAACATCGTCCGAGAATGTAATTCCAGCATTCCGCAACCTAGCGTCCTGTCTCATAGTATCCCAGACCCCCCTTATGCAATAAGTGTTTCTTCTCTGAGCTATAATCATTTTCCGAATAAAATCATCCATATTGTTCTGAAAGTTTTCTTTGTAAAAGGTCTTCCCAATAAAGTGAAAATAGTATATATTATATTAAAATATTTTTAATCAATTTTTTTTTTCATATTTATGCGTAATACTATTATATGTAGCACCTTCTTCGATACACCCATATATATTTTCTAAAAATGTTTTTACATTATTTGGTGCTGGAAATAAGGTATTTTCAAGTGTAATAGATTGTATAGGAAAAATGGTGTTTTTAGCGTGTATTGCTGGATTGGTATAAGCATAATACAATTGTTTATACGAATTTGTTTCTGGATTATATACATAAAATTGTAAATCTGCTGTTACATGGTGATAATCCGCTCCTTTGTATTGAGGTCCTTGCAGTATATAAGAACCTTTAGATTTATCGAAAACCTCTATTTTCAAACAATACGATTCTACGAGTCTGCAAGAATATTTACCAGGTAAATGATTTTTTATAAACCGGTATATCCCTTTTACTTCCTCTATATTTTTAGTAAAAATAGCAAAATCAAAGTCGTCGTCATGAGGTATAAATTTCTTATTTCGAAATGCTCCTAATAATGTTCCATTTTCTATAGTATACGCAATATCCAAAGTAGATAATATTTTTTTATGTAGAAATGTTGCAAGTTCTAATCTATCTTTTCCATATTTATTACAACCAGATTCTATATTCTTGTAATTATTGTATTCCATTTTATAATATATGTTTTATAATACTTTCATTTTCACAATATATATAGTCAAAATGTTTACTATTATACATTATCCAATAAAATATACCCATCTTCGATATTCTCATTTTCCCTCTCACTTTCTCCTTTATACTTGTAATAATAACAAATAGTAACCATTAAACATATCCCAAAAGACACATATGTAAAAAAGTATACAAGTGTATCTTGTAATATGTTATGTGTTTTACTATGAATACTGATATATAAGTATGTGATAAATAGTAATAGACATAATAGACTACATAGTAAAGAACTATATATAGGTCTTTTATGTAGATAATACTTCTTTACACATTGTACAATCATTTTCTTTATTGTATAATATATTTTTGTTATTGCTATTATATAGTATGTTGTATAAACATAAGAATTTTATAATAACAATAATACTTTTATTGTGTATATGTTTCTTATGTTGTTATAACAAAATTGTGTATAATATAATAACAAAATGTATTATTTCTTCTAATGCTTATCTTAATAGTATAACAAAAAATACAAGGGGTAAAAATTATTGGCTAACAAATAGTAATAACAATTGTTTTATTACAACTTGGCATATATATCATTTTGTTCAATATTTAATACTAGGAATTGTTTTTCCTTCTTATCATATAATTTTACTTATATTAGGTATAGTATTTGAGATTCTTGAAAAGTATGTATTTCAATGCGATGATATATTAGATATAGCATTCAATATTCTTGGTTTGTATATAGGAGTATTTATAGGAAAATATATATAAATAATTCTATTATAAGATATACTATATACATATTATGCCTAGTGGAGCACTTGTTCAACTACAATTTAAAGGGTCTGAAGATGTATATTTAACAGGAAATCCAAGCATTACCTTTTTTAAACATTCTTTTCAAAAATATACAAGTTTTGCTTGCGAATGGATTGAAGAATGTTTTGAGTCCAGCAAACCTCTTCAAACAACTATTCAAATTCAAAAAAAAATAAAAATACGAAGACATGGTGATTTATTAAGTGATATTGCTCTTGTATTTGATTTACCAAACATATATTCTTCTCCCGAGGAGAATTTTTCATGGATTGATAATATTGGACATATATTTATGAGAAATGTAGAATTTATTATAGGTGGTCAGGTAATATCTAGATTATACGGCCAATGGATGAATATATGGTATGAACTAATTACACCAGTGTCTAAAAGAAAAGGTTTAGATGTATCTATTGGAAATATAGAAGAACTTACTAATCCAACACATTATAATGGAAGTATTCACGAAGCAGAGTATCCAACTATTCTAAAAAGAAGATTACGAGTTCCTCTTCCTTTTTGGTTTACAGAACACCCTGGATTAGCTCTTCCTCTTATTGCGATTCAATATACAGATATATATATTCATTTTGATTTTCGTTCTATAAATGAACTATTTACAATAGGGAAGCCTTCTATAAATCCAAAAGAATTGTTTGAAAACCCTACAACCGAACATAATAGAAACTTACGAAATACCCTGACCAACGATGGATACACATATGAAAATATTTTTTGGAAATTTGTATCTGGATTACAAACACCTGGTATATGGAATCAAAATATGTATATAGACTGTAAATACATATTTTTAGACGAACAAGAAAGAAAAATATTTGCTGGAGCAAAATCAGAATATCTTCTGACACAGGTAGAAAGAATTGATAGACACGGTCTTCATGGAACATTTCAAGAAGATATTGAGTTTTTTCATCCTGTAAAAGAAATGATATGGGTATTTCAAAGAAGCGATATTGAGTATAGAAATCAATGGACAAATTATACAAATTTTTTACACAAAAAGGATTACCCTATATACAAAAATATATCAAAAAATCATAATATGTTAGAAATTTTTGGACTATCTCCGACATCCATATTAGATTATCCTCTACCATCTGGTATGACTATACAAGAATTTCAGAAACATTTGTATGAATCAGATATAGAAAAATTACCATCTACAAACTCAAATGCTTTTAATACATATGGTAATATTATGTATTTTGGAGAATTTTTGTTCAATACACATTCTAGACAAATTGTAAAATCGGATATATATTATGAAACAGAACCTTACAAATCACATACAAATTATCCAGATTCTAAGATATATTCATTTAGTTTTTCTCTAGAACCTGAAAAATTTCAACCAAATGGAACAGCTAATTTTTCACAATACTCTAAATCACAATTTCGTGCAACTTTACAAGAGACAAAAAATCCTGAAGAAGATAGTAATGAAGAAAAACTAACCTACTCTATGTTTTTTTATGTAAGAAACTTAAATATTCTTCGTATCCAAGGTGGATTGGCAAATCTTGTATTTGCGAATTAAGGTAATAGTGTCAAAAAAAAAATGATATTTGTGTATATAATAAATACTATAATAATACAAAAAATACATAAAAAAAAAGAACCTATCACAACATGGGATTACATGACGATTTTTTTTCAAATCTTAAGGATCTTTGGAGAAATAACACATTATATTTTGATACAATATATCCAGGGAAAGTTTCAAACAAAAAAATGAGTTTTATACATAAAATTATATTGTATGATATCTCATATATACTATACCAATATACAGGAGATGTACTTGATACTTCTACTAGAAATTCCTGGAAAAATATACACAAACCAGATATATTGTATATAGACAAATATTCTATAGAATTGGGTAAAATACTACATAATACATCTTGTTATGTAGAAAAAGAAAATATTATTAATTTTTTTATAGATTTACTTTATGTTTCATTCTCTATTAAGGATATAATGCAAGATTTATAAAAAAAAAAATCAAAATGTAATTTTTGAGCATTTCATAAAGGTTATTACAATTAAAGCATTTGTGGAGAATATTCTAGTATAAAATGTTCTTGTAGTATAAAAAATAAAAATAGTATTACGCATAAATATTAAAAAAAAAAAATTGACACGGGGGGGGGGGGAAGAACATTGTATTACTATTTTCACTTGAGTGAAGAACTCTTTGGTTGCTTTTGAGAGAATGGGCAGTGAAGAAGAGAAAAGACTTCTAAAGAGTCTTCTTTTTCCAAAAAACTTTGTAAAACCAATAAAAAATGGAGGAAAAGGTAGAAGAAAAAACAATTGCAATGTTCGCAGTTGCAACAACCCAGCGAGACCGAACAGCCCCAAGTGTGAAGCTCACTGGAAAGAAAATCGAGCGAGTAACGCTCGTAGAAACAAGGAGCGACGTCAAAATCAACGTTTGTCGTGTCGCGTCTTCTCCTGTGACGAGAAAAGAGCCATGAATAGTACCACCTGTGGTGCTGATGTTTGCAATAATACTTGCACATCATCCAGATGCACCGAACAGACGGAGACTGGAAGAACTCGGTGCAGAGAGCATCTAAAAAAATGAAATGGTATATATTACCTTTCTTAAAAATAGTACATACTATAAAAAAACTATTTAGTAAAGTATATATATATATATATAAATTTATATATCTCGTATACACTCTTCAATGGTATTACATCTATCACAAATAGTGGCAATGTTTGCCAAAGTATATTTATAATCTTCTAGTTTTTTACAATCTTTTTCTGATAAAGATGACTCGTACCATTGTTCTATAATTTGTTGAAGAACCTTTTTACTACATTTTGTAAATTCTATTTTGTGTGTAATACGTTGGTCTCGTAAAAATGCTTTATCCAACTGCTCAATATGATTTGTAGAAAAAGCAATTACAAAATTATCTAGTTTGTAAATACCATCTAATGTATTTAATACATCAGACATAGTCAAAGTAGAAGGTTTTGATGGAGCAGTAGGGATACTTTTTCCAGAACCAGTATCTTTTTTTAACAAAGAAACAAGTTCTGTCATGTCTGATTTTGCAGAAGAATGTTGTGTGCTTCTTTTTTTTAACAAATCTGTCATAGCATCCAAATCTTCTATTACAAATACAATCTTAGAAGGGTCTATTTTGTGATCTTTTATTTTTTTACAAAATAATACTTCTTCAAGTTCATCAGAGCTTTGAATTTTATTAATAGGGAGTATAACAATATTTCTTTGTAATTCTTTCGCAAGAAGTCGTATTGCAAATGTTTTACCAGTTCCAGGTTCTCCATAAAATAAAGGAACTAGTTTTCTTGTTATATGAGGGTGTTTTTCATAATATGAGTCATTTGTAAACTTAGAAACAGCACGAACAAGTTGACCTTTATTATCAAAAATAGTATTTTCAAATGTTTGATTGCTTCTAAAATACTTTTCATCGTATTGTAAAACACCTTCTTCTTTTCCACGATATGTGAAAATAAAAGGACCTTTGTTTGTTTCTTGTTCTTTTCTTTTTTCAAAATAGTGTATACATTTTTTAATAAAATTATAAATATCTTCCATGCTTTTATTAGACATTAACACTAAAAATATTTCTGTTCCCTTTGACTCATTATCCTTACCTTCCTTTTCATTTTTTTTATATTTACCATAAATTGTATTTTCTATAAGGAAAACGTCTTCTTCTGTAATAGAGTATCCTGTCTTGCTTTGAACCTCTTCTGTATCCTCCCAAGTATTTGTGTAAGATTCCAAAAAAGTTCCTTTAAAAGACTCGGGATTTTCTGATATATTTGTTATATGGCATTTTTCTTTTAAGTATAGAGTTACTGCATTAAAGGCATTCGATGAACGAAAAATAGGACGATGGGTTGAGGTATATTCATAAGACAACAATTTCATTTTATACGTATAGTCTCTTGAACAAGAAAATACTTTTTTTATTTGTTTCTTATAATACAACTTATTTTCAAGTAAATTTGAGAATATATATCCAATTATACATAATATAACACCATCTATAAAAGGATTCCCAGTTTGAAAATAGGAAACTAGAGATGTTTGCAAAAGCATATTCTTGTCCAATTTCATTTTTTTTATATATACAATAAGATATATATGCGATAAACAAAATTATAAATATATTTTATAATATTATCAATTTTTATATATATAGTAATTATATATATATAGAAAATGTCTGGACCAACAGAATTTAATACAGAATATGTTGTATCTATTCTTGTTGCTTTGATCGCAACATATGGATTATCGAAAGCAGGTAAGTTACCACCCATTGTTACATATGGTATTTTGCCTTTAGCTGTAGCGTTTGCTACTTTACAAATACTTAATGTATTTATGCCTGGTTTGAATAGAGCTGGAGATAAGGTAACTGCGTATGTAGAAAATAAGACATTGGGAAAAATACATAGAATGGGATATATTCAAGTATTTCCACCTCTATTAGCTGTTTTTATACTTATTTTTGTACTATTGTTTACGAATAATTTAGTAAAATAATTTTGAATATATTTTTATACATTTTTTAAATTTATTTCTTAATTTTATACTCATATAAATACCAACCTGGTTTATTAGAATTTTCTACAATTGTATTATTTACACAATATAAGGTAGATTGAATAGGTATTTGTACACCTTCTTTTGTATAAATATTACCAGACTTCCTTTTTGCTAATTTCCCATTACTTTTTTGTATATGCCATATAATTCGATTATGCTGAACCATATTTCTAGCATTGCTTGAGGTTTTGTAAATAGTATCTTTTGGCATTGTATGTATAATAGCATATTACTAATATATAGTTTTTATAAAAAATCAATTTTTATAAATATCTAGTAGTTCAAGGTTTGTAGTAATAGAAGAAGGTCTCCATATAATTGGTTTTCCTATTTTTTTCTCTATCATCTTATATCCTTTTGTATATATTGTGCTTTTCTGTAATAATCCTCTCTGGACTTTTGAATATAGTGATGTTTTTATTGTAGAATCTGTGTTTTTTTGCACTGTTTTCCACCACATATCTTTAGATCTATATGGGATTTTTGTTTTCTCACCTGACTTTTTCATATTTTGTAATAATACACGAATACTATAACATACAAGAACAATTGCAATTTCTATATATTCATTGTAATTATATTCCTTATTGCTTGTAATATATACCTGATAATACGACATATATTGTGAAAATGAAGAAATCATAGAATAATAGTTATTTTTATAATTATATCTAGTGTCTTTTGTAATACAATATGGTATATACTGAATATATGTATTATGAATACCATCTATAAAATATAAGTCTGTAGAAACAATATCAATTATTTTTGATATAGAGTATTGATTTTTATAATCTATAATAGAATACAGTGTTTTTTGAGGATTTTGTGATATAGATTCTTCCATATCTATAAAAGTATTACTTTTTACTAAAAAATCTAAATAATGTATAATTTTTCGTATATCTCCTTTTGATTTTGTATATAACATAGAATACATATTTGCATTTTTACGAATATGTGTATTGGTAGAATATTGTTGTTCTTTGTATTTTTGTATAATATGTTTAATAATACATATAGTTTCTTTTTTATTTCTAGGTTGTAATCGTATATATACAGAGTATAATCCAAGAGGTCTTCTTCCAGTAAATTTTGTATTTCCAATAAATATAATTGGTATTCCTTTTGTTTTTTTCTCTATAATATACGATTTTATGGTCCTATATACTTCTTGTGTTGCTATGTTCATATTTTCAAAATTATCAATTACAATTGCTTTTCGCATAGAATTATTTTTTTGAAATACAGACAATACATCTCGAAATCGTAATGTTTGATACAAGTTAGTTCTATATTTCTGTATACGAAGATTAGAGGATGAAAATTCTGTAATTGTATAATTATATTTCTGTAAAACAAGTTTTACAAGTATAGATTTACCTGTACTTATAGAACCTGTTATAAAACATATTCTTTTTTTATAATGTGGATTTTCTAGTATTGTTTCTATCCATGTTGTAAATTCTTTTACTTGTGTAGTATTTCCTGTATACTCTTCGAGTATTTTTGGTGTTATCAAATGTTCCATGTATAATATTATACAATTTCTATTTATGTATATTAACATTTATTGGAAACACCGATCCAAGAGTTATATCTATTATTATCACCATCACAATTCTTTACAAAATCACACCTCTTTATCATAGAACCTGTTGGTTTTCCTGTATTTACAAAATGTTTCCAGTCCTTTTTTCTTAATTTTAGAAACTCCGCATCTTTTTTACAACCACTATAAAGTTCTTGTTTAGTATTATCTGTACATGTTACTCCATTATCTGTATTTTCTATATCCCAACCAGTAGGACATACCGCTCCAATATGAATCATATAAGGGTCATTTGGATCATCTGGTTTTTTTGGAGGTTTGTATTTATCAATTTGTTTCGCAATCATATACAAACCTGCGGCAACCATAGCTAAAATACCTACCATCATAAAAAACTTCGATAATACATCCACTACTTTCATATTTTTTTTCTTATATACTTTCTATATATATAAAAACAGTATAAAAAAATTGAAATATATATAGTCTATCATACTACAATTGTAACCATAATCCACTATGAAAGATATATACGATAGAAAATACAACTCATTTATACTATACCAAAAACAACTTGGTAAGAGTATAGATTATACAACGTTGGATTCATTTATGAATTATGTACAATATTGTTCATCCATACAAAAAGATATATATACTCATCTTATACATTGTTTTACTTCCTATTTTTTTAATATAGAAAATAGCTCAGACAAAAAAGAACTTATGTATAATTTTTTTATATTTTTTTCAAAATATAATAATTATCTATCTTCTAAAAAATATAAGAAATTTGTAAAAATATATTATACGAAATTAGAAGAACTACAAAAAAAATTACAATGTCCTGTAAGAATACAAAAAATACAGTATCTTATAGATACATATAAGACATTTCATTATTCATAATATTACAATGTCTTCTAATAGTTATACGTCTTCTAATAGTTATACGTCTTCTAATAGTTATACGTCTTCTAATAGTTATACGTCTTCTAATAGTGATAAACATAAAGAAAGAAATAAACTTCAAGAAAAAAAGGAAGATATTACAAATAAGTATACAAAACAATATCTAGATAATATTCGAGAAACAGAAAAAATACACCCTATTAAACAACAAATACGAATCCAAACATTATTACAACATTTTGGAACACATTATGGATATTTAGATTAAATTATATAAAGGTAGTAATAATTATATGTATATTGCTATTATGAGTTCTTATCCAGATATGTTTGGCGATTGTAAAGAATTTGGAGATTTGTATAACAAAAGAACAGGAAAACATTTTCAGGGTAAAATTAATCGTTCTTTTATTCGAAAAATGGTCTTGGATGAACTGAATGAATTGGACGAGGCAAAAGATGAAACAGAAGAAGTTGATGCTCTTTTGGATGCCACATATTATATTCTACATCATTTATCTGGAACAGGTCTTGATATTCGACCAATATGGAGTCTTATTCATAACGCAAATATGACTAAATTTGGAGATGGTGGGTATGTACATAAAGATGGCAAATGGATGAAACCTCCTAATTTTGTTCCACCAGATGAAGAAATTCGTAAAGAGATTGAAAGACAAAGAAAACTATAATTACTTACTTTTTGTTTTTCAAAGAGAAAGCAAAAAATATAGAACATATATTTATTAACGAAGGAATATCTAATTCTACGGATATATTGAATACTTCAATAAGAAAATCTTCTCTCTTGTCTCTATATATTTTTTGTATCCATTCTACCCTCCAATCTTCTACCATTTTTGTATTTTCAAAAATACAAAAATCGTCTATTTTTGGTAATGGGTGTATTGTAAAAGTTTTCATATAATCTAATATTGTATACCATACAGCAAGTTTTGTGTCCTGTAATATAATTTGTTTTTGTACTTGTATGTTTTCTAACAATATAGACGATAAGCCTAAGACTTTATTAGGAATATCCATTTTAGTATCTTTAACCTGAATAATTGTTCTTGGTTGAGACATTTTGCTATTCTCACTAATACGATAGTATAATTGGTATAGTAATACAATATAACTTACAATTATCAATTTTTTAGAAAGTATTTGTAACACTAGGGAGTGTTCTTGTTCCAGCACTTGAAACATTTTTAGGCATATCTAAAGGAATAGGCATATTTTCTACTTCATGAACATAATGTATATATTGCCGTATTTCACTTATCATATTAGGAATACATAACTGAACAATTCGGTTATTCAATTCGTGAACTTGTTCTTGTATTTGCGTAGGAAGATGACGAGCATATTCCAAAAAAATAGAGCGCATAATAATTTGTAATTCTGTATTGTCTTGTTTTCCAATAGTATATTTTGTTTTTTCATATATTCTTTTGCGAAGCAGTAATTGGATAGTATTCATATTTTGATTAGAAAAAAAAGAATCACTTAATATAGATTTACAAATAGTTCCAGATAATAAAGTATCTTTTGCTTGATTATCATAATTATCATTATCTTGTATCATTTGAAAAGAAGATTGAACTTGTTTATTCGCAATACCTACTACACGTCCATTTGGATATTGTGGTATCCGTATATTTTGGATATTTTCATAAGGCATACACGATTCTTCTTGTGATAGTCCGCTCATAGCACTATTAGAAAAATTCCACATTGGTTGCATAGGTTGTTTTGGATTCATTAGTTCCTATATATTATACTACATATATAACTTTTTATAAAGAAGAACCTGATTTCGAATTCATTGCTGTTTCTTGTAAAACAGTTCTTTTTTCCGTTATTTCCAATGTGAAACTATGATGTAAACCAAGGTCTAGTCTTTCTCCATATATATCAATAAATTCAATAGTTATATCTTGCATTTTATCTACATTTTCTTGATAAAAATATTTGTTACCTCCTACAAAATTAATTGTTATATCACCTGGTATTCTATCTGAAAATAATATTTTTGCAAAAAAGAAATTTTCTTTATCATTTACTAATAATGTATTTTTAAAAGAACCTTTTGCACATACAAGATTATTCGAAATCTTATTTGCTGTTTGAGATAAAGTCTCTATACGCATAAAAATATAATCTTCTACAGATAAAGCAATTTCTTCGAAAGCTATCACTTTCCATAATATTTTATTTTTTACTTCTTCTATCGCATAGTCCATATTTGTATGAATATATATATCCATATTTTCTGTTTCGAGTCCAAGAAATTTCCCTAAAGACATTGTATTTTCATTTGAATATCCACAATTTTCTATAATTCTTTTTTCATCTGTAACAACTTCAAATGTTAGACTTCTTCCTACATAACATTTCGTAGGCATACCATATTGTTCTTTTATTTCATCAAGATTTTGTATAGTTCCTGTATTAGATATTGTTACAGACGTTCCATCTGGTTTAAAAATATAGAGTTTGTATAGAAATTCTTTTTGTATTGGGTCATATGATGAATATTCATAGTAGTTATGTTTATTTTTTAATGATTTGTTTTGTAATACTTTTAATTTTTCTTTTTCTGTTTTTGTTTTTCTTTTTGGAAAAAATGGAACATGTTGAATAAAATGTAATGGTATGTTTCCAATATCTGTATCTGATACATATAGCTCCAATCCTGTAATTATAATTGGAACATCTTCTACAAATGGTCTAATAGTAAATGCTTCACATGCAGGATCTGCATAAGGAGGACATGGGGTACATGGGACTATACCTGTATTATTTGGAACACATATTTCTATACAATTCGTTCCTTTTGTAAAAGATATCTTTGTAATAGAAAGTTTTTCTATTCTTTGTAGTACCTCTATTTTTTTTGTAGAATTATTAATATGCATAGTAAAAGCAGGAAAAGTATTATGAATAGATGATAATGAATTAATATTATGCTCTATAGAATTAATTTGTTCCTGGAACGTTTTTATAAAAGACTTGTATGTATAATATGATTTAGACATAGTAAAACTATATTCTACTTTTGTTTGTATAGTTGGATCTAATCCATAATAGTCCGTAACCCAATAAAACGTATTATTTCTTTTATTAATAGGTGTTGGTGGGTCATGAAATTCTATACTCTTTAATTTAATAGATTTTATAAATTGGTATTCTTTATCAAGTTCTATATTGTAATATGATGGATTATTATATTTTTCAACATCTCTTTGACGACTATCTATAGATAAATATGTTACAATATCATATACATCTTGGTGGTCTTTTACATTTTTTATATCTTGGAGATTGTAAGATAATCCTGCTTTATTTGGATCACATACTAATGATGTATTGTGTACTTGTTCGTTAAAATAACGGTGTAACCCTTTCATATATTTTCAATAGTATATATACTTTATACGATCATATTATATATCCTTTTATACATCAAAATATTCTCCCCCTAAATCACTTTCATATTTTTCCAAGTCGTTTTGTTTTTTTTTATGTATATCCAAACCCTTATACATTGTGGGTCTAGATAGTCTTTCATCTTGCATCATAGTATTCTTGTATATATTTTTTTCTACTACTTTTGTAGGTGGACAAGATGGAGCAATAGGGCATACAGGACATTTGGGACATTCAAGATTCGCACAATTTGGAACTTCTGATTTACGAATCCATTCATCCATATTTGGCATTTCCGGACAAGCAGGAATTTCTGATTTACGAATCCAATCATCTTTATTAAAAGGATATGGGGGAACTTGATTTTTTTTGGCATACTCTGTTAAATCAGGACAAGGTGGAACAGAAGATTTTAGAACATATTTGTCAATATCTACATTTTTTGTAATATCCGCAAATCTACAATCTTTATTACCCCCTTCGCATAATACACATATATCTTTTTTGTCAGCATATGAGTTTTCACATGATGGACACTTTCTTTCACGCGTTTTTGGTTCTGAAACAGTGACTACTTCATAAGGTCTTCCATATTCTGTAGATGCTCCAGCACCAATATCACCGGGAGAAGAAGATTCTGGATTATCAACACCATCATAGTTTTCTATAACTTTATTTCTACATACATACAATATAATTACAAGGATTGTGAAAAATAGAATACTATATATCAATTTTGTATTTTTTTTCATACTTATACACTATATAAGTAAAAAAAATGTATTCTCCCACTAGTTCTGATTTTAGTTATTATTATGGTTTTAATGAAAAACCAATGGAAATTAAGAAAAAATGCGAGTCTGGTTTTTTTATAAAAAAAAATGGGGACTTAAAAATAAATAAAAGTGTATATGGTTCTGTATCAGAATTATGCGACAAGAACAATAATTGTAAATATGTTGTAAAACTTATACCTTTAAAATCAAAGCAATACTTTGAAACATTTTTACGAGAAGCGCTCATAGCACCTATTATGTATAAAAATGGCATAGGCCCTAAAATATATGATATGTTCATTTGTTTAAATGCAGGATATATTATTATGGAAAAATATGAAGGGACTATAAGAAATATTATACAAGATGTATATGAGAATAATATTAATACCATTTGTACCCTTATAAGAAAAATGCATAGTATTGGAATCATTCATAATGACCTTCATACTGGTAACATACTATATAGAAAAAATGAAGATAATACATATTCGTTTGTTATTATAGACTTTGGTCTATCTTTATATTTTGAAGACAAAAATAAAAAAATACCAAATGAACAAGTTTTTTATAACCTTTTTCCAAATATATTTTACCCTGCCTTTGATTTCTATAAACTTAGTCATATTTTTGAAAAATTTGTTTCTACACCCTCGAGACCAACTATTGATGGTTTCATAACAAATAAATACTTAACATTGGAGGAATATTATATTATAAATAAATTCTTATTTTTTAATAATAATGGAGAAAAAAAAAATTTAACAATGTTTTCAGAATTCTATTATGGAATAGATTCTTCTATTAAAAATAGTAGAAAAAATAGTAAAAATAATAAAAACAAAAATTCTTTAAAAAGTAATATACTAGATAATAGAAATTCTAATAATTCTATAAAGAAAAAAATATTATAATGGAATATTATAATAGAATAGTATATACATGAGCTCACATAATTCTATATATACAGTTAAAAAGTCATTAAAAAAGAAACTACATACAAAAAATATCCTTGATATATATTTTTCTATTTATTCTATGAAAATATTTGTAGAATATGTAACTTCATATATTGTAAATACTATTATTGATAATATACCGTCAAATATAAAGGCCCCTAATAAAAATATTTTTACACGTACACTCGTACAATATAAAGATAATATACAAAAAAGTATTATATATTGGTTACTATATGAAAAATATAAAAGTTCCAAGTTATCTTTTTTTCCAAAAATTAGTAATGTTGAAAATGTTTCATATATTATCTCAAGTGCTATATATATGATACTTGTTGAGACATTAAAAATAAATATTACCTCAAAAAAGGTAGATTCTATTATAAAAAAGATACATACACAAATAGATACTAAGAAGATTATTTCTTATTTACACACACACCATACTCCAAATCTATTTGATGACTGTGCTTATAAGAAATATTCTGTAATTGAAAAAAGTATACCAAAAGAGAAAGGTTCTATATATAAATTGTACAAAAAAGGAAGTATAGAAAATGTTATCCCAATTGAATTTACATTTACAGGATATAGTATTCATAATACAAATTTTATTAAAACACCAGTTGTTATGCCGATTACATATACTCTTACATCTATTCAAAAAAAGATCCTACAAAAACGATATACTGGTCCAAAAGAACAATTTGAAAAAGCAATATATACTTTACTGTTATATTATTCAATGTATTTTGAGTCTGAAACATTACACATACCCACTATAAAAAATAAAACTATTAATACATTATATAAAAATTCTGTAGAACTACTTGGTACACCCTTGTCTATCCCACTACATATGGAATATTGTGGAATGTTTCCGGAAATAGAAATGTATTTTGGTTCCAAGGGGTCCTTTTTCTCATGTGATATACAATCTGGAACATATTCCCTATATCTTCCAAACAACTCTTTTATATGCGAATTTGTGTTTGACTCTATGTATAAATGGCTTAATGAAAAAAAAAATGTTACATATATTGTATGGATTCCAAGTATCTATAAACCTGATAAGAATAAATATTACAAGTATAAAACTTCTTATACAAATACAGAACTATTACGAAAAAGAGATGTATATGTATATTCTAATGAATAAATATTATAATAGATAATATATAATTCCTGAAACTGTTACTACGGATACAGTGTATATAGAATATATAGTAAAACACTTTGTATATCTTTTTTTTACTTTTTCTTTTGTTCCAACTTCTTTTATTCCAACTTCTTTTATTCCAACTTCTTTTGTTCCAACTTCTTTTATTCCAACTTCTTTTATTCCAACTTCTTTTATTCCAACTTCTTTTATTCCAACTTCTTTTGTTCCAACATCTTTTATTCCAACTTCTTTTATTCCAACTTCTTTTATTCCAACTTCTTTTGTTCCAACATCTTTTTGTTCAATTACAGTATTAATGAATTCTTTATAGTCTTTCTTAAAATCTTGTACGTTTGGAACATTTTTAAATAGAAGTGAAAAAACAAAATGTATATTTTTTTCATCACGAAAATCTGGATGTTTTTTTACAAAATGTAGAACATTTGTAAGATTTTCTAAAGGAAAAACATTTTCTTTATTTGGTAACATAAATACATCAACACCTTGTTTTTTGTACCATTCTACATATTTTTCTAATAAAGAAATATATAATCGATTATGAATTCGATTATATATTGTTACGATCAGATGATACAGAGTGTCATTATTCCATTTTTCAAATGAAATTCTTTCTTTTTTTTCTGCATGAAAACACATAGTTAGGTTCTATATTTCTAATAAATGTTATAATACGCTATTATAATCGTATATGAGGAACATATTCTGAAAAATCATTATCGTATATTGTAACTCTATACTTATGATTATGTCCATCTATAGTTACTTCATCATTTGTTTGTAATTCGTTATTATTACGATGTTTTGTTCTTACTCGAACATATACAAAATTACCTTCTCTTCCTATCTTTGTGGAATAGTCCCAAGAATCACTATTTCTGTACCTTCTTACACCATATAAAGGATATATTTCATTCTCATTTCCAAAAATCTTGTATAATACACCAACTTGATGAATTACTCCTGCATCCGTTGGATGTAAAGGTCTTGTAAAAATATTTACTGGAGCAATGTTTCTTTCGGATATTTCTATAGGTGGTGGTATAACAGGTATTGTTTCTTGGGTTCCTCCATAACATGGCATTCGCCGACCACCGCAACCTATTGTTTGTGGTGGTATACTCATATTTGGATATAACCCTTGGTTATAAAATTCCTGAGAATGAGTACTATGAGATGGATATAACTTTGGTGGTTGGTGATAAGGTGATAATTGTGTTTGTAATTTTTGTAAATTTCTATACCATCTAGGATATTTTCCATTTACAATAGGAGGATTATGCATAGGATAATCTAAAAACCCATCTTGGTCTTCTTTATGTGTGTCCTTTTGTGTTTCTTTACGTGTTTCTTTACGTGTTTCTTTACGTGTTTCATTCTCATTTTTCTGTATTTCTCCATAGTCCATTTGACATTTGTATAGAGAAAACAATGTAATTACAATAATACTTATTAGCAATACATTTATAAGGTTTTGATATGTTTTTTTTTTGTATGTAGGCATACTTTTTTTTTATAGTATTCTCTTTATAATAGTTGTATATATAATTTATATTTCTTAGCACAATAATAGTGCTTTTTTATATAGAGAAAAAAAATTGATATAAATTACTATATACTAGGATATATATATATATACTAAACACATTTTAGAATAACATATTATAGACTTTTAATTTTTCTACAATGAGTTCTACAATGAAAACTATTATAGAAATGAGTTTACGAAACATTATACCAAATAAACTATTATCTACTTTTATAGAGAATACAAGCGAACAAGATATACTTGACTTAACATATTTTTATGAAAAACAGAAAGATAATCTTACAAGTGACCATTTTCTGTCAATGGTACAGGATATTGTTCCAAATTTGAAGTATATAAAAAAAACAATGCAACTATATTCTGATCAAGCTATGGACAAACTTGAAGAAACCCAAAAAGAAACACAGAAAAGAAAAATGTACATATCTTCCATATCAAAAAAAGAAAATGAAAGTATAACTCCTAAACCTCGCAAAAAAGATATTATGAAAATTGTTGTACCAAAAGATATACATACTATACCCGAACCTGTAAAAGATACTATAGAAACACATTCTCCAAAAAAACTAATAGATTCTGTCTCTAACAAAGTTCAAAAAAGAAAAAAAATATGGACCAGAGAAGACGAAGAAAGAAGTAATAAAAGAATGTATCATAAAAATATAGATATTGTAAACAGGATAGATAATTCTGATACAGTTGAAAATACCTTATATAAAACAAAAATGTGTAATTGGTTACATAATTGTACAAATAGGAAATGTCAATATGCACACGCCGAGGAAGAAAGAAGATGTGTCCATTTTAGCACATCGGGTAAATGTAGATTTGGTACATATTGTTATAGAGTGCATGATACATTATAAGTAATATTTTATATTATTTGAGTATTATAATTAACATAGCATACATAGTTATTATTATATTAAAAAAAAATTGATTACATTATTGTGAAGGACATTGTATTACTATTTTCACTCGCGCGAAGAACTTTTCGGTTGCTTTTGAGAAAAACTTCAAATTATGACAACATCAGTCAAAGCAATGAGTCAATTTGTTCTCGGTGTGGAGAATAATACTATGGAAGATCTAGAAATTTTATTTATTCTTCTACGTAACTGTCTTCACCCTAATAATAGACACCCCACGGAGTTTAATAAGGACGAGCTCCAAATGATGCTTCGTGCTGTGGATCATGAGATCCAAATACGAAGAGAAAATGAACATGTTGCACCAGCACCAGCCGAAGACGAAGTCGAAGACGATTGCGACGAAGCTGAAGTCGAAAGCGACGAAGCTGAAGTCGAAAGCGACATCGATGACGAAGTCGATGACGACGACGAAGACGAAGTCGAAGACGACTATATGTCTACGGCTAACCGAATGAGGCGGGCAATGGAATATCCAGAAGATAGATGCCCCGTTTCATATATGAAACCGGAAAAAAAAGAAGACGACGACGATGGCAACCCTGAAGCCGACGAAGCTGAAGAGGAAGCGGAACCGGAAAATAGGAGCTTACGGGTTTCGCGTCATCCCAATTCTACACGTCCCTCGAATACGACATTTCTATTCGGACCGGTCCGAATGGGTTCGAAAACACTTCGGTCAATCCTAATCAAGTTGAGACTTGGTTTTGTGTGTTTCCCAGAAATCCATGAAGACCTTGGTGATGGGGTAAAAGTCTACAAAGTCTCGATTGGTCTTAAAGACCAATCTGTAGCAAACCTCTACAATCGCCACACGACGGTTCAAATGCCAACAGGGGATAACATGAGTATTGCAGTAAAACTCTTATGATTTTTACTACAATACTCTTTTGAGTGAAAAAAAAAATAGTTATTTATAAAAAAAAATTGATAGAAAAGTAAAAATAACATTATTATACTATTTTTATTCTCTTGTAGAAAGCTCTTCGTCAAGACAGATACTTTTTCGAGAACTTTTTTCTTTCTTTTGAGAATATGTCGAAACCCTGCAAGTTTGGATCCGGTTGCACTAACGAGAAGTGTAAGTTCGGACACCCATCACCAAAAGATGTCAAGGTGCCCAAGGCATCTAAAAACCCCTGCAAGTTTGGATCCGGTTGCACACGCAAGGGTACGTGCCGGTTCAAGCACCCCTCAACAGAAGGATGCGAAGAGAAGCCAGTGAAAGGTGCCAAGGTATCTAAAGGACCTTGCAAGTTTGGATCCGGTTGCAAAAACAAGAACTGCAGGTTCAAGCATCCATTCCCAAAAGATGTCAAGGTGCCCAAGGTGTCTACGAAACCCTGCAAGTTTGGATTCCGTTGCACACGCAAGGGTACGTGCCGGTTCAAGCACCCTCCAACAGAAGACGTGAAGGTGTAAGAATACACACAGAACCTTCTCTTGTAGTCTCCGTAGGCTACATGTCTGGCCGAGATCAGACAAAAAAATAGTTATTTATAAAAAAAAAATTGACACGGAAAGGTATGAAGGAGATTGTATTACTATTTTTAACAGTTCTCTTGGCGCGCTCACAGACAAATTCACTTGCTTTTGAGACGCTTACAACATGGTAAAACAAAGCAGTTGCATTTACTTCAATGACGGGGAAAACCCCGCGATCCTCATGACCATTGATGGTCGAATGCATAATGTACTTAAGTTTCTATTCTACGAGAATGGAAACCCCCCAAAAAATTGGAGGGATTTCCTTAGGAGAGAACAGTCGGTCCTCCAGGGATCAGAAAACTTTTACTACGTGTTTAGCGCGTTATTAAAAGAGTACACGAGGTTTTCCGACCCAGACTCAACGGGAGTCATCGCCATACAAGCAACCATTTCGTTTCGTGGAAAGACCAAGGATTTTCTTGGCTTTTCTGGGATAGACAGGGTGGGTAACCCCTTGTCCTATTCAGATTACTGAAACTTCTCTTGTAGTCTCCGTAGGCTACATGTCTGGCCGAGATCAGACAAAAAAATAGTTATTTATAAAAAAAAATAGTTATTTATAAAAAAAAATAGTTATTTATAAAAAAAAATTTATGATTTTTGTAAAGTTGATAATAATTGACTTGTGGGGATATCTTTAATCTTTCCTTGTAAATTCATTAAATTTTGACCACTTTTGATTACAGGCATCATCTGTTGCATAGTATCCTCTAATTGTTTTACAGTATCTACTAAATGATATGTAGCCCTTTGTGCTTGTGCTGGACTATAATTACTAATACTCTTCTTATCATCATAATAAGGAGAGTCTTTTTTAGCTTTTTCAATTAAATTATGTAATTGACCTAAACCACCTCCTGCCTTTTTCAATAAACTATCTTCATTATCTACACCCTTTTTATCTTTTTGTAAAATGTCTTCCAATTCTTCATCTGTAAAGTTTGTATTATCTCGTTCTCTTGTATTGCTCTTAGAATAATCATCTAGTTTTTTTACATCTGTATTTTTATTACCCGATTCATTATCCGATTCAGAATCTTCTCCATTTCCCGATTCATTATCTTCTTCAAATCTTTCTATAGTAGTATTATAAGATAATCCATTATTCCCCCACAAGTGATTGCCTTCTTTATCTTGATAATACGAAGAGGGTTTTTTAACATACTTATAGAATATATACTTATAATCACTTAACATACCACGACTATCTACAAAACCTAATAATATAGTTATAGATATAGCAACTATATAGCTTTTTTTCCAATTGCCCAAGATCCAATATAGTGTAAAGAATAATGATACAAATGTTGTAATAATTCTTTGTATTCCTATCACTTTTTCAGGAGGAACTATTCCTAAAATAGCAATAAAAACGAGTATATGACCATATACTAGTTTTTTAGTACTTAGTTTTTTAAATATAGTATATGGTTTTTTTATATTTCTTAAAGTTCTCTTAGAAGATTTCATATTGTTCTTATTATATAACATTATAGTGTAAAAAAAAATTACAAATTACGATTTGTAAAAAAGAATATAAGAACAAAAACAAGTGATATTACTAGTTTAGTCACATAAAAAAGAATATTTTCAGGAACTTTTATAACACGAAATAGCTTACGAACAAGTTCCTGCAAAGGTTCTTGTTGTGATACAAAAAGTACAATAAAACATATTAGTAAAATCTTCCAATTACTCAATATATCTTGAACCATACCCTTTTTACCTGAAACTGGGTTTTTTTGATGTAACACATTCTTTTTATCCTGGGGTTGTCCTGGAGGTTGTCCTTGAAATTGTCCTGGAGGTTGTCCTTGAAATTGTCCTGGAGGTTGTCCTTGAAATTGCCCTGGCGGTTGTCCTTGAAATTGCCCTGGTGGTTGTCCTTGAAATTGTCCTGGTGGTTGTCCTTGAAATTGTCCTGGAGGTTGTCCTTGAAATTGTCCTGGAGGTTGTCCTTGAAATTGTCCAGGAGGTTGGTCTTGGGAATGAGATTGTTGAACAGGGACAAATTGTCTTTCATTATATTCTGGCTGAACTTGTCCTCCATTTTGAGGTACAACTGGTTCTTGGAAGTTTGGGGGTTGTTGAGGAAGTTCATTAACCGGGGTTGATTTCGGAATAGACATAGAGAATATTTTGTATTATATGATAATATATAAAAAAATATACAATAATAACCTCATCATAATATACTATAAAAATTGATATTTATAACATACATGTCATATACATAACTTTTTATATAAAACAGATTAATATAATGGAACAAATTAGAAAAATACAAAAAGAAAAAGAAGAAAAGAGAAAATCTTTTTCAATACAAGCACATAGTTGCTTTGAATCTTTTAGCAATGCTTCATATAATGAAAGAATAGAAATTACTAAGAATTTATTATCTCTTTTTGAAGAGAATAAAGAAATTATTTTTTCTACATACAATACATTATATGATAAAAAAGCATTTTTCATGTTACGAAATATAATACTTATAAAATGCTGTGAATTTAGAAAAAAAAAAGAGTTACGAGAATATTGTGATATCTTTTTACAAAAATATTTTCGCTGTAAAAAGATTACAAAAAAAAACATTCAATGTAAAAATATCATTAAACATACAGACCCTGGTATATTGTATAATTATACAGTTAAAAGTATGATATTATTAGAAAAAAAAGAAAAAAACTTTTCTATTTCTTTAGAAGAAATAGAAAAATTAAAATTATTTCGAAAAAATTATACGGAAAATATATATTGTCATATACATTGTAAAAATTAGAAAGAATCTGCGTAATGATGTTTATTACCACCTCTTTTTTCCCCTACCATTTTTCTTTGTTCTCTTGTAGTGCATATACATCCTCCGTACGTAGAGTATGTTGATGGGCAACAAGAAGGGCTGGAAATATTACTTGCAAACATAGTCATACTATCACGAGGAATTGCTTGAATCATTCTTTCATTTCGTAAAGGTAAAGGTGTCCCGCTTGGTGTCCATAAGTTATTTTTTCGTAAAGGTACGTTATTGGGTTTTTTTCTCCACGATGAATGACCACCTGGTTGTAAAATAAGACCATCCATATTTCCTGGAACGCCATGTCCCATATTCCACTGAATACTCGCAGGTTGTTCTACAGATAGTATTCCATAATTAGATTCATTACAAATAGACATTATTATTATTATTATTATATACTTTATACTATAGTTTTTTTTATTTCTTCTCTATTTTCTCTATTTTTATATATATACAATAAGATACAAAAAAGAATACTATATATTATAAATACCATTCTTTTACTCAATAGCATATCCATTTTTCTTGTAATACAGTAAATATTATACCTACTATAAAAATTCCTATTAATTCTTTCATATTATATTTTGTGACACAGAAAAAATTTGAACTATAATAGATACTAGTAATATATAAAACAATACAATTTTCTTAGAACGATACAAGAATTGTAATACAGCATAGTATATTGGACTAAGAGCTACTAATAACAAAAGATATTTGTTATTTAAAAGTATTTCAGTAATATTTTTCATTATATTCTATACATACATTATTCTTCTATTTCACCTCCTTTACATTCTACAAATTTTGGTTTGTATGAGTAGCATTTGTCATTAAATTTGAAACTATTTTTTTGTATAAAATTAGGTTCTGGAGCCTTGTATACTATACATTCTCTTCCTTTACATACTCTTTGAAACAAGGAAGCTAGTCCTAAACCCCAAATAATAGAAAATATGATACGTGTATTCTTATTTTTTGTAATATTTTTGAATATTGACATTATATGTGTATATATAATATAATACGGTATAAAAAAATGATTATTATATTATATATGACTTTCTATCTGATATAGTAAAGAAATACATATGGATAAAAAGTGTATTCAGGAAGTAACAAGACAATTATGTCATCCGGAATATGGGGTATCCCGAAACTTAAAGCCTTTTCCTATGACATTATATTCGTGGAAAAAGTGTTTAGAAACATTATATGGGTGGGTAAATCTAGGTATTCATGAAAAAGTTGCAAAAATGTTTTTACAACTAAAAATAGGTGAGGTTATCCCATCTGGTTCATCTAATTTGGACTTTTATACATTCGGGTTTGCTTCTACAGAAATTCAGAAATTTTTACAGTATAGGGCACATTCTGAAAAAAATTATGTTCTAATATTGAATTACTATTCTTTTCGTAAAACTATAGAAATTATGTTGAAAGGTAAATCAGAAGAATATAAGATTATGTTTTATAAAAGTTTTAAACAAATATTTAGTTCTTGTAAGGAAAAAACATTTTGGTTACATATTCCAATATGTGAAAATATGAAAGAACTATTTACCATACATAATATTGGAGAAGTTGTTGTGAAAGACGGAACTAAAAGACATAGAATAGATAATGATATGGGTAATAAGAAAGTAGAATGGGAGGATACTCCAAAAGACCTAGAAAATACTACTACTACTATTGACACAATGAGTTCATTAATGAATAATACTCATATATCATCTGTAAAAGAAATGGATGATATTGATGATATTGATAATATTGACGATATTGATGATATTGATGATAATGATATGAAAGATTGTATAAAGGAATCAGATGATGATATAGAAACCGATACCACAGTGAAGTATGATGATTACACATATCGTATTGTTATGAATAACAAAAGTCTTTTATCTTTTTTAGAATATTCTTGTAGAATTCATAATATTCATATAACAGAAGATATATTTACAAGAGTAGGTGCATATAATGATACATTAGAAGAGTTGTTTGGTTCTTTATCAATATAAAAAATTGAATAATGTAAAAATAGAAATATATAGTATATAGTAATAATAAAAAAAATTGTGCTTTTTACTGTACTTTTTTTTTTTGAAAAAAATGAACAAACTCCCAGCAGATTGTGTTCGTGAAACATGTGGTTTCCTGTTACCAAGTGAAACACATTCGTTGATACAAACATCAAAGGGTATTTATAACGATATTAATTCAATTATGCCATTGATAAAAGAAACACATCTCAGAAATATGCTTATTTCTATTCTTGATAACATTTCTTTTGACACTTCAACAAACAAGGAATTTTGTAAGATATCTATGTATATGGACTATATTAAAGAACATTATATGGAATGGTCAAACAGTGCCAACTATACTTTATCGATTGTGTCCGAGTCTTACAAAGAACATTTTATACAAAATACAATACACTTTATAAAAATGAACAAAGAACATTCTTTTGTTGCGTATATTATTATGGCACTTTGTCATTGATTTTTATTATTATATAGTATATATAGGAATATAGGATATACCATAAAGTATGCCAAACATCAATATAATACGATATATTGTTCCAATTGGACTTCTTATAACTATGATAGTTGTAATGAGCTGTATTGTAACTTCTTGTAAATGTTCTGGGACAAATGTTCATATAGAACATTTTAATACAAATAGTTCTAAAAACATGTCATTAGAAAAATTATCTCCTTTTACAAAACATATTACAGGATTATATACACATATATATCCTCTTCGAAAAAGTATTATTACACAAGATGTAGAAGTTGGTAAAACTTGGGAAGACCTTAGTACATATAAGAATGATATGACTATTGCACATTCTAAAGAAGAGGATACAAGTTGTTGGAACTTTGAAAAAGGATTTAATGTAGATGATACTGTTTTTATTACAAAACAAATAAAAAATTATAAACTAAATAAAGAGTGGTCTATAATAATACATTATACTATTCATACAATGGATAGTATAGATGATGTAGCAGATAGAGAAATATCTGTTGCTGAACAATCTGCGAATGAAGAAGAAAGTGATATTGATAAAACAACTACGAACGCTCCTATGCTAGGTGGTGAAAATATACCACCTGGTAAAATTAAAAATGCGATTGGGATAACAATACCGTGTGAAAATGAAGAGAATATTGATATAGAAATAGCAAAAGGAGTTGGAAATAGTATTATTTATATAAATAAAAAAAAAAAGGGATCTTTCTCTTATAATGAAGTAGAAGTTTCCTTATATATGACGTATGATAATAAAGTATTATCTGTATATGCGAATGATTATAAAGTTCTTGAAGAAGAAATAAAAATAGTTCTTGATAATGATAAACCGATCGAATTTAATAATGATACCAATTTATATGATATTGGACTTAAGAAACTTATTATTCTAAATAAATCATTAGATAAAAAAGAATTAGATTATTTTACAGAACCAACAATTGTTGTAAAAAGTATTATGGAACACCATACATCTACTGTAGAAAAAATACAAGAATATACAGAAACTTGTACTTCAAAATGTACAAAAACAACATGTGTTTCGGATTGTGTAAATTATGAAAAACGAAAATGTCCTTCTATTTATATCGATTCTAATAAAAATTATATTATTAATGATATAAATTATGGTAATAATAGAAGAATTGCTAAAGAAATATACAAGATAAACTATCCAACCTGTAACACAATACCAGATGAAATTGAAGATTGGTATAATAGAGAAATACAAACTATTGAAGAAAGTCCATTCTTAGTTCAATCGGAACTACATCCAATGAAATACCATGAATGTGAAAATACACAATGGAAAGAAGGTATGAACTATGATACTCTAAATAATAAGTGTAAAAATAGAATAGATTCTTATTGTTATGAGAACTCTGAACTTGATCCATTTTGTAGTTGTTGGAAATCAGAAAATGCTGACTTACCAGAATGTCGTAAATTTCGTGCTACATTCAATAATCCAAGAGACAGAGGTTGTTCTTCATCCGATTTCTCTATTGAAGAACACCCTGATTTTCATAAATATGTGCAAAAAGACAAAATACCATGTTGGGGATGTTCTCTAGATTAAACAATCAATTTGTACTCTATCTGTAGGTTTAGTAAATACATAGTCTTTTGCACAATTGTCAGTTATTTCTACTACATCATTTGGATTTTTTTGAATAAGAGATAATGGAATACGAATACCAAACCTAGAAGGTATATCTTTATAAAAGTTCCCTTTTGGTCCAGATAATTTTGTAATATATTCTGTAATATCATCTTTGTTACACGATGCATCTAGAATACCATTTCTATATGTCTTTTTTTCTTTATATTCTTTAATTTCTTCTATTGTATACGGTGGAAAATGAATATTGCTTGGATGCATATAAGGAGTTATATATTCTTCTGAAAGTATCTTGTTATTTTCTACATAATAAATAGTATAATGTATTTCTATAATATCACCAACTTGTAGTTTTGGTATATTTTTTTTTTGTATATCAAAATCTTCAATTTCTTCTTTTTTTATTTTTCTTTTTCCTTTTTTTGTAACATTTCTTACTATATATACTTTGTTAATAACAATATCTTCGTGATTAGATATAACCTTGCTTTTTCTTATTTTTTTTTTACAATATATAAATGGTTTCGCTATATACTGTAAAAATTTAGATTTTTTACAAGAATCTTTACATATAAAATAAAATGTCAAAAATATACCTGACATTTTAAACAAATAATAATCTAATTTGTTCATTGTATATATACTATAATTATAGAGTTTTATATTACAATTATACGAAACTTGTACTGTGTCCGATATCTATAATGGTAGATTCTCTTTTTTGTTTATATGAAATAACAATTTTTTTACCTTTTGCTTCAGTGTCATAGCACATATAGTATGCATCTTCTGTTTTTTTAGAATATGTCATATATTGGCGATTCGATTGATGAACAATCTTACAAATTTTACATATTGTATTAGATTTTGTGAAATCTAATATATAAATTTCATTATCTAATTCTTTTATCTGTCTCAATACAGAGTCTGGATGTTGTTGTAAAAAATACTCCTTACATTTCTCAATATTACTCCCAAGCATTTTTCTTATATCCTCTTGTATACCATGACCCTGTATATTTATAACAGTATTACTTTTTTGTTCAAGAATACATTCCGCATCAGAACCACCTTCATCTTGAAATTGTGTGTATTTTTCTGTTTCTCTAGATCTCTTTTCATATAATTGCGAACACTGTATAAGAATATTTTGTATATTATCATCGGATATAAGGTCTACATTATAGCAAGTAAAATGTTGTGAATATGTTTTATGAATACCCATATCATATATTTGAGTATTCCAAATAGATGGCTCTTGGATTAGTTCAATATCATTAATAGGAATAATGGCATTATTATTAGCAAGATTGTACTTTAATAATACAAGTCTGCGAACATTTTTCATATCTTCAATATTCACAAATATATTAGAACATATTACTCTAACACGGTCTTTCTCACGACTTCCTTGAAGAATATATACTTCTATATCAGGAACTTCAAATAATTCTTTAACAGTTTCTGTTACAAAATGTAATAATGTAGAAACATCATCTTCTACCATTTGTCGTATAAACCAAAAGCTACAAGGAAAAACCTTTCTTTCTAATAAAGGGGTATTATTGTATACTTTTATTCTTTTTGGAGTATCTGGTTTTACTTCAGAATCATTATCAGAATCATTATCCGACTCATTATCAGAATCATTATCAGAATCATTATCCGACTCATTATCAGAATCATTATCAGAATCATTATCCGAATCATTATCAGAATCATTATCCGAATCATTATCAGAATCATTATCAGAATCATTATCTGAATCATTTTCAGATTCATTTTCAGATTCATTTTCAGATTCACTTATATTCTTTTCTTCATGAATAGACCTTGTCATGTCTTCGTTTTCTGAACTCATTTTTCTTGTATTATGAAAAATTTTACTATGTAATTTGTACTATATATAGTATAATATTCAATTTTTATATAATTACTTTATATGATTATATATTTCTTCTTTCTGAGTATTATTTTATACTTTGAATAGAGTTTTCTACAGAAGAAATAAGTTCTTCCATATTTTTATATACATACTCTTCGTTAGGTTTACATTGTAGAGACGTGTTGTCATTATTTATAATATAATCAATAAACGCATTATGTTCTATAATCTTCTCTTTACGGATTGTAAAAAGAGTAAATGTATTACATATATCAAAAGAGAGCTGTTCTCCTATTTGTAATGACGTTGTCATATCTATCATATTAGAATGATACATCATTATAGCAGTAAAAACCACAAAAAGAAACATAGAAAACATACTCATATTGTGAAGATAATTTCAATATATTTTTATAGTATAAATTATATTATTGTATAAAAGAAATGTCAATTTTTTATTATAATATTTTTATACATTTACTAGAAAATACATAAAGATTATTATATATATAATATACTTTATTCACTATGGAAGAACAAGATAACCTTTTTCCATTTGACTCTGAGTATGTTCTTTGGTACCATTCTGTAACAGAAAAATCTTGGAGTAAAGATTCTTATATAAATTTATGTGAAGATTTACCCGATAAATGTATTCATAATGGTATAGAATTATGGCAATTGTATAATACACTTAAAAATCAATTTACGGCCGGTATGTTTTTTTTAATGAAAAAGGGTATATTTCCTATTTGGGAGGATATTCATAATAAAGACGGAGGGTATTGGTCTTTTAAGACACAAAAAAAATCTACAAATAGTATTTGGAAGAGATTAACATGTGCTTTTGTTGGAAATACATTAATACAAAATATTGAAAATAAAGATATTATTACCGGTATATCATTAAGTCCAAAAATATCTAATTGTGTATTAAAGATATGGAATAATACCAGTACAATACATAAGTGCGATATTTTTACAAAAGAAATTGATTTTTTACAACCTGACAGTATACGATACAATACCCATAAAAAATCATAAATGAGTCATGAATTATGCCATATTAAAGATATACTAAAAAAACAACAATTAGAAGAAGAAAATCATATATTGTATTGCAAAGAGATGGAATATATGCAATATTTACCCCCTCCTTGTCATTGTATAGAGTGTTATGTATATATGGGTGAAATGAATCCTAGACAATATTGTGGTAAGACACATTGTTATGAAAGTGTACATGGTTTTGAAGATTTTATGAAAGAAACAAGAGTAATAAGCTTACAACAAAGTCCTTATTATGAAAAAAAAGATTATAAAGATATTATTCAAAAATATATTGATTCTAATACAAAAAAATAATTACTTTTCATATATCATATAGAGTATATATATGAAAAATACTATAGTATATGTTATTACTGGTATTGTTCTAGTATATGTGTTTTTAATACAAGTAGATATTATCCAAAGTAATATGGAATATATTGTTTCTACGGTGAATCATAAAAAATATAGGGTTCGTATATTACCCGATAAACAAGAAGCGTGTGATTTACTTGGAAGAACACATCAAACATTAGAGAAAGTTTGTAAATTATTAGAAAAAGAACATAAAGAGGATGAAAGAGTACAAAGATTATTAACACGATTTCCATATTGCATGTTACAAGAATCTAATGGTAAAGGAACAGAAACATCTTTTTCTATCAATAAAGGTGAAAAAATAGTATTATGTGTAAGAGCAAAAGATGGAAGTAATGCACTAGTAGATGAAAATTTATTGCTATTTGTTGCTTTACATGAACTATCGCATATTATGACAATTTCTATTGGACACACAGAAGAATTTTGGGATAATTTTACATTTGTTCTTGAAGTTTGTCAAAAACATAACATATATAAATGTATTGATTTTAAATCAGACCCTAAAAAATATTGTGGTATTACTGTAACAAGTTCTCCTTTACAATGTAAAGCATAAAATTATATATAAATATACAATATTATTGTATATATAAAATGTATTATATTGCTTGTAAAAATATATATGGTATTATTCTTTCTAATTCAAATTGTAAAAAGTGTATTGAACTAGAGCATAATTGTATTATTACACATATTAGCATCATAGATAAAAACGAAATAGAAATGTATACAAAAAAAGCATTATCTTTTTTAGAAACAACATGTAGATGTGATAATACATCTATCAACAATGAGGAAATGCAAGTTCATAAAAAGGTTCTGTAAGTTGTTTTTTGTATTTTGCATGGTTCTTTTTTTTCATTTGTATCATTTCTTTTTGTAATTCTGTATGACTTTTCATTTCTCCACGAATATATTTTCCATACAAACCTTTTTTCTTAATTTCTTGTATGGTAATTTTACCAGAAACTAGAGACATTGCTAAATATAATGTAGCAATATTTGCTTGTATTCCACCACATCTTGCTGTTATCAAATTTTTTAGTCCATCATAATTGATAGAACCACTTATAGACAAAACACGTTTTAATATGTCCGGTGGAACATAGAATGTTATAGAAGAATAAAAAAAGTCATAATGATTTACTGGAACACAATGTTTGATTTCTTCATCTCGCAATAGATGTTCTGTAAATAATCCTCTTTTTTTCCAATATACCATTCCATTTGGAACATTACTAGCAAATACAGGTTTTCCTAGTAATTTTATTAAATAAGGATACACTTCCTTTGCTTTTTTGTGTTTCCACTTATTCATTTTTTATATAATAATACAAAATATATATTATTATATACAATATCTATTAATTATATAATTACTGTATAATTACTATATAATTACTGTATAATTACTGTATAATTACTGTATAATTACTGTATAATTACTGTATAATTACTGTATAATTACTATATACAATGTCTATCAAAGAACAAGAAGAAATTATACGTAATCTATTACAAAAACATGTCCATAGAATTATCAATAGAGACCATGAAGCATTTATAGATTTCTTAGAAATTCTTATGGAACAAGAACAATGGTTAGACAAATTAGAAAATGTATATGCTTTTCGTATCACTAGGTCTAGAACTAAAGCATTGCTTTTACAAGTAAAAGTATATAATTGTAATAAATGGCTAACAATTTCTTGGAGAAATGGAACCGCTACAAAACGAAAAGAACAATGCCCTCTTCAATCTGCTTTTCGTCAAGCAATACGTAGACAAATACAATTATGGAAAAGGAATACTACTAATACACAATGTTCTATATGTGATTCTACAAAAAATATACAAGTAGACCATAAAGAACCTTCTTTTATACAACTTACTACACAATTTGTAGAAATACCAATCAATACTCAAAATATACCAACTACATTTTTGTATCATAAATATGGTAAAAAATTTACAAAAGAAGATATAGCATTCAAGAGACGATGGCAGAAATACCATACACAAAATGCTACATACCAATTCTTATGTAAGTCTTGTAATGTAAAAAAAGGAAAATGTATACAAATCAAACGCACATCGTAGAATTTTTCTTCGTTGTAGATTGTATAATTTTTTTGTTTATATATAGTATAATACAAAAACTTATACAATGTCTGGTGGATTAATGCAACTCGTCGCTTATGGTGCTCAGGATGTTTATCTTACTGGCAACCCTCAGATTACTTTTTTCAAGGTCGTTTACAGACGCCACACCAACTTCGCCATGGAGAGTGTAGAGCAGACTTTCTCTGGATCTCCTGATTTTGGTAAGCGTGTTACTGCCACCATTTCTCGTAATGGTGACCTTATCTCTCGTGTATACCTCCAGGTTACTCTTCCTGAAGTTTGCGTACCTTGCGATAGCTCTTGTGCTCGCTTCCGATGGGTTAACTACATTGGTCATTGCTTGATCAAATATGTTACCGTTGATATTGGTGGTCAGCAGATTGACAAACAGTATGGTGACTGGCTTACCATCTGGAACGAATTGACCCAGAAAGCAGGTCTCCAGGTCGGTTATGACAATATGGTTGGAAACACCGTTCACTTGACCGGAACTGGACTCCAGAAAACGGAAGCTACTACTTTGTATGTTCCTCTTCAGTTCTGGTTCTGTCGCAACCCTGGTCTTGCTCTTCCTCTTATTGCTTTGCAGTACCACGAAGTCCGAATCAACCTTGAGTTCCGCAACAAGTCCGAATGCTACGTCGCTTGCTTGGACGAATCTTCTCTTGGTGAATGCGGAACTTCTCTTTCCGGATGCGATAACTTGTTCTGCGTTCCTTCTCTCCAGTGTGCTAGTCTTTTCATTGACTACATCTACTTGGACACTGATGAACGTCGTCGTTTCGCCCAGAGTTCTCACGAATACCTTATTGAACAGCTCCAGTTTACCGGTGATGAATCTACTGTCAACACCAATGTTAAGGTCAAATTGAACTTCAACCACCCCGTCAAAGAACTTGTCTGGGTTGTTCAGCGTGATGCTGTTGTTATGCCTGGTGCTAACCAGTGGAATAACTACACGGATGACTATGATGTTGATTGTGCGTGGTCTAACTGGGATTGTGATAATGTTCCTAGTCAAGCTCTACTTGTTAACACCAATGTTGAATCTGGATACATGGCTCGATCATTCCCTGTTACCTGGAATGAAGGAGGTGGACCAGAATGTAATGACCTGGATAGTGGTTGTCCTGAAGAAGGTAACGGTACCTGCAAGCCTTGTGGTGGTGTTTCCCGAACTACCGCTCGTGTTCGCGCTATGCGATTCCCGGATAAGAATGGTGGTTTCGCCGGACCCTTTATGGCTCCTATGAACTTCTCTGGTGATGACGCTGGTGATGGTGCTGACCATGCCGGTCTTGCTCCTCGCAACGCTGGACGCAACCCTGTTGTTCGTGCCAAACTCCAGCTTAACGGACACGATAGGTTCCAGGAACGCCTCGGTTCTTACTTCAACCTTGTCCAACCTTACCAGCACCACACCAATGTCCCTGCTACTGGTATTAACGTATACTCTTTCGCTCTTGAGCCTGAGAAACACCAGCCTTCCGGAACTTGCAACTTCTCTCGTATCGACTCCGCTGTTCTCCAGCTTCAGTTGACCACCAAAGCATCTAAGGGTTCCAAGATTCGTGTGTATGCCATCAACTACAACGTCCTCCGTATCATGTCCGGTATGGGTGGTCTCGGATATGCTAACTAAGTGTAGTGTATTATGTATGGTTATACCTAAAAAACATTTCTTATTATTAATTTTTCCTTGTATACAAAAAAAAAAACGTATTTATAAATATTTTTTACAAAAATGTATTTATAAATATTTTTTTACAAAAATATACATATGTATATATACAATAGTAATTATTCAATAGTAATTATTCAATAGTAATTATTCAATAGTAATTATTCAATAGTAATTATTCAATAGTAATATCAATATCACATTCTGTATTTTCATCTACATCATTACCATCTATATCATCACCTTCATCGCTAGTATCATCACTGTTATTAACATCAGCATCTTCATCACTTATATTATTATTATTTTTATCTTCATCTTTATTATTAGAGAATGTATATATATAAAATCCAATAATACAATATACTAAAATAATTAACCATAAATAATGTTTCGACGTAAATATTGTAATGTCTTTTTTATAAGAACCATAATTAATAAATATACATATAGGTAAAAGTAGTAATAATATACATACAATTATATCAGGTAAATCCTTATAAGAATCTAGCTTTTTTATAGAAAAATACATACCAATACCAATAAAAATACTAATTGGTATGATAATAATAATTTTACGAGATAAACTTTTTATGAAAGTTAATAAAGGACCATATTTTTCATATAATATTATTAACGAACCTATATATAATACAAATATAGAAAATAGTAATTGTATTTTTCTATATATATGTCCTTTTTCATCAAAAGCTTTTATTAATTTAGACCCTATATCCATAACCCAAAATGTAATATTTGCAAAAATATAAAATAAAATTTTAATACTATCTTCATTTGATGTAATTATAGTATGTAATTTTGGTGTTCTAAATATAACATAAAATAAAAAATTACATAGAAATAGTAAAAATAGTATATAATTTGAAAATATTGAACATACAAACCATATACTGTAAAATAATATAATACTTACTTGTTTGTATTTATCCATAAATACAAGAAACTATATATTATATGTAATCATTTATTTCTCGAATAATAAAAAAAAATTTCTTTTTATGATTTTAGCAAATTGTCCAACAAACTTTTTTCCGTGGAAACCAATGTTTTATTCATAACTTGTTGATACATATTTGTATCAGTTACATTTTCAATAATTACTTCATATATATAATTATTGGTTTGAGGACATTTTCCTACACGAACTTTGTATTCATATACCATACTATTATGTTTTTTTCGAAAATGTAATTGTACAATAGAATTATATAATGTTTCTTTTTGTACTTTTTGTAATTTTTTTCTAATTACTGTATCTATATTTACATTTTCTTTTTTTACTTTTCTTCGTAGTACCTTTTTTGTATTGGTATTACTATTATTGGTATTATGATTTGTATTAGAATAGTTGTGTAAATACTCTCCATAATAAGAACTTGAAGGAGTCTTTTGATTTAATATTTTTTCCATTTTTTGTCTTTCTTTGAATATTTTATCTTCTTCTTCTCTTTTTTTCTTTTGTTCTAATGTTTCTTTGATAATTTTTATTTTTTTACCAGTTGCTTTTTCCCACTGCATAGCAACATCTTTTGAAACAAATCTTGTTAGTATTCCTTTGCATAAAGGATTTTTTCCTTGAGCTTGATACCTTTTACTTCCTTCAAAAAAAAGAACTTCATAGGTAATCATTTCAAGATGTCTTTTCTTTCCAATTGTTCCTTTATCTCTCATACAAGGTGCAAAAAGTTTTGGAATTTCTGTATTATTATTTTTTTTGGAAGATTTCTTTGTAGAAGTATTCTTTTTTACATTATTTTTAGAAGACCTTTTTGTAGAAGTATTTCTAACTACTTTTTTACTTTTTTCAGAATTATATCTGTCTTTTGAAATCCGTGTCTTGTGTCCATTACGTTTATTTACTTCATAATAATAATTTCCAGATTTTTCAAAGTCAGGCATTTTTTTTATAATATATATCAAGATATTTTGCGAATACCCAACCTAGAATAGCACCAAATGTATCTCCTACACGATTTATAATATGATTTGCTTGTGGTTTTCCACCAGGCCAAAATACAAAATAAGTATTTATAATATGAATTCCTATTTTTGTATTTTCTACAATTTCAAAGATAGTATGTATTATTACAAAATGTATAAATGAAATACCAAAAAAATAGAATATAACACCTACCGCAAAATGTAATAAAGTATATTGGTCTGTTAGATATTTTCCCATAATATATATTTACTACTTATATTACATAATAATAATTTATTATGACCCATATCCAAGAGCAAATGTAGCAACAAGTCCTACTACAATTCCCATATGATAGGACCATTGATACTCTCTATATACCTCATTCCATTCTCTTCGTTGAGTCTCATTGTCTAATATTTCTACCATAGAGTATTTTTTAGGAGATAGAGTGTAAAAAAAATATTGTATTCCTAAAGAAATAGTCATAACAGCAAATCCACGATAAAAAGCATTACGTAATTTTGTCATAAATAATACAAATATACTTACTACTATACCAAGCATAGTTCCCCAGGCATATATTTTCATTCTTTCTTTTTTGACTAGTTCGTAAATAGTTTTCTGACCATCATCCAAAGAATGTAAGAATTCTTTATTTTCTTTAGAAATCTTTGGATTTACAGAAACAGCAATTGTTCCACAAAGTAAGGAAATTCCAATCGCAATCACAACTATATTCATTTTTATAGTATATATACATATAATATATAAAAATGAGTAAAAAATAAAAACTATTTTTTGCGAACCTTCCCATTATTAGACTTGAGGAAGTAGTTCACTCACTTTTGAGCGATTTTTGGTAAGCTACCCCGGCACATGCCACCGAGTCTGAGTTAGGTTCTCAAGACTTTTTTTGGTGATTTTTCATATACTCATGGGCACATTCTAGCTCATTTGCAGTAGGTGATGGATGATGGTCAGTGGGTTTGAAGTTTTTATTTTTTTTCATTTTTGCTATAAGCACTTTTACGCAATTTTTATCTACATCACCATGTTTAAATCTAGACTGATTAAAAAAAACTTCAAATGATGAAGTCCAATTTTTAGAGAGTACACGGGGCAAATAGATCACCATCGTTTTATCACTTGAATTGGAAGTGCTCATATTCGATCTCAAAAGCAACCGAAAAGTTCTTCGCTCGAGTGAAAATAGTACTATATTGATCTTCACCCCCCCGTATCAATTTTTTTTTATATAATACAAAAAATTGGATATTACACAAAAATATTGGATTGAATATTATATACTAAAAAAATAATATAAAATAAAAACTATTTTTTGCGAACCTTCCCATTATATGCTTGGTTAACTACTTTGGACGCTTTCTTTTGAGTAGCCATTTATTGTATATTTCCTCGGCTTCTTCTTGCTCGGCCTCGGTCGGTTTTCTTTGTAAAGGCACAAGTCTTGGTTCAAACAAAGTATTCTCTTTTTTTGTTTTGGCCTCGGCTTTATAGGTTGCTTTCAGGTTGTTCACCAAGGCTTTTATGATCGGAGAAACCGCTTTTTCTTCTGGTGCTTTTTTGTAATTTATTTGATAATCAAAATCTTTCGGAAACTTAGTGATGTTACACTGACAACAGTAGCAAAGTTCACCGCTTTCTTTTATGCAATAAGGCATGATTCTCAAAAGCAACCGAAAAGTTCTTCGCTCGAGTGAAAATAGTACTATATTGATCTTCACCCCCCTCCGTGTCAATTTTTTTTTTATTATATAATACTATTTTTTTTGGAAGACTTTCCCCAAGAAAAACTAAATTTGTGATTCTTTGAAAAAAGGAATCAAACCTGGTTGTTCTCCTCGTAATCTTACGAGATTACTTTCAGCATCTGCACGCCCTTGCTTCGCCGACTTCGAATACCACTCCACCGCCACCGTCAAGTTCATTTCTACTCCCTCTCCCTTCTCGTAGCAAAGCCCAAGACTATTCTGAGCACTTGCATGCCCTTGATCCGCCGACTTCTTGAACCACTCCATCGCCTTCTTCAAGTCCTTTGCGACCCTTTCTCCATTCTTGTAGCAATCCCCCAGAATAAACTGAGCAAATTTGTCACCGGCAAACGCAGCAGCAGGAGCGTTCCATACATATTTTTCTTCTTCTTCTTCTTTTTCTTCTTCTATCGAGAAAAAAAGGACATAAGAAGCAAATTTGTCGCCTTCATTATTGGGGAATATTGACGACATCTTCAAAAGCAACCGAAAAGTTCTTCGCTCTAGTGAAAATAGTACTATATTGATCTTCACCCCCCACGTGTCAATTTTTTTTGTATTATATAATACAAAAAATAATGCCTACAAACAAGGGTGTTTCCGAAGTTTCTGGTGTTCAGTATGTACCGAATAGTATTCCTACATAAATAGGTAAAAATATATTTTCGAGTATTATAAAAGAAGTTGTATTTGTATCAGATGAAATGTCTTCTATTGTTGTAATGGATAAAAAAGTAAAAATACTTCTAATTAATATAACATTTCGAGTTATACAAAAAACATAATACATATATTATTTAACATTCTTTACAATTACAGATATAAAACTCTTTTTCTTGATTTTTGATATCTTTTACACTTATACTATGAATATGATACTTTTGTAAAACAAGTGTATTTTTTAATTGATACAAAGTATGAACAGAAAGTGTATTATATAAATCTTTTACAGCTTTTTTACATATTTCTTCTATAGTCTTATATTCTTCAATATCTATAATTGTAGAATATCCTCCAAATGTAGAACAAGAAAATGTAAATTTTCTATACATAATTTTTTATATATATAGTATTGTAAAATACAATTGTTTTTATATATTTACTACACTTTTTTTATCTATATATAATTTTATGAATATATAAGTTCATCGATAGATTCTAATAATTTTTTTTCTTGTTTCCACCCAAGTTTTGTAAGTTTTGTATTTGTAATAAAATATCTTTTATCATTGAAAGGTCTATCTTGTATAAAAGTAATATATTTCTTATAATCTTTGGTCTTATTAATTTTTTCTACAAGAATTTTTGCAATAGTCAGAACAGATTTTTCAAAATCAACATGACTACCAATATTATATATTTCTCCAATATTTCCTTTATGAAGTATAATATCTACAGCGGTACAAACATCATATACATGAATAAAAGAACGTAGTGAAGAACCATCTCCGTGTATAGTACAAGGTTTTTGATTTTGTAATAATTGAATAAATTTTGGGATTAGTTTTTCTGGATATTGATTTGGACCATATACATTATTTCCTCTTGTAATAATAGTTTTTAGATTATAAGAATGTCTATAGGACATTACATACATTTCTGCAGATGCTTTTGATGCTGCATATGGATTGGTAGGAGACAATAAGGAAAATTCTGTTTTTGCTGGTTCATTTTCTTTTGATTCACCATATACTTCATCTGTGCTAAAGTGAAAAAAAACAATATTTGTATCAACTTGTCTTACCGCTTCTAAAAGTGTATGTGTTCCTTTTACATTATCAAATGTATATTGTAAAGAATTTTCAAAAGAATTATCTACATGCGATTGTGCAGCAAAATGAATAATATGTGTAATATTTTCTTTTTGGATTATATATTTTATAAAAGAAAGATTTGTGATATTTGCTTCTATAAAAGTATAATTATCGGAATCGTTTACTTTTTTATCTATATTGTCTTTACTCGCACAATAATACATACAATCTACATTTACAAAAAAATAAGAAGGGTATTTTTTGACAGCATAATTAAGAAAATTAGATCCGATAAATCCACAACCTCCTGTTACAAGTATTCTCATATAATATAATTATATTATTTATTATGTGAAAATAAACTTTAAGATATTGTAGGATATTAATTTATAGGATATTGTTCTAAACAAATTCTAACTGCTTCTTGTATATTTTTTACATTTGGGTATAATGATTCTAGTTTTTGGGTTGATAAATAATTATTAGACCTTTTAGATAGTAATATAGTATCTTGTTCTTCTATAGAAAAGTTTTTCCAAGTAAATGATGGGTCTACAATTTCCTTGTACATTTCTAAAATTTTATTATGTGTGATTACACCCGGATTTGTTAGATTTATTGTACCAATATGTTTTTTTTTCATTAAGTCCACTATAATTGGTATTAGTTCTGGTAATACAGACATTGAATTAGCAATACTACATATTTTTTCATAATTGGTAATTTTTGTAATAAAGTTTCTTGGATTCTTTTCAGAATTAATAGGCATTCTTATTCGTAGATTTAACACATCAATACTATGCATTAATCTATCTGTATAACCTTTCACAATAGAGTAAGACGAACCAAAAAAATTAGGTGTATCATTTTCTGTAAATCCATTTGTATGAGTAGTATCATATTCAAAAATACAACCTGTTCCTAGATATGTAAAATGTATATTTTTTGTTTTACATAATAATGCTAATGATATAGGAGAAAATAAATTATCTCGAATATTTTCAACCAATTTCCCTTCTTTTTCTAAATAATCTATTGTAGAATATACCTTATTACCAATAACACCATGGGTTCTACCAATGAAACTTATAATATGGGTTGGATTAACTTTATCTATTTCTTTTTCAACATCTTCTATATTATCAACACGTGATATACCTTCTATGTATTCTATAGTATGCTTTTTCAAGTAATCTATATATTGCTTACCAATCCACCCACGAGAACCAAAAACTAATATTTTCATATATACTATATAAAAGTATATAAGAAAATAGTATATTATTTTTAGCGAATAATTTATTTGTATTATTGTAATAATATTATTATTTTTTATATTTATAGAATAGTATATATAATGACTACATTTGGATTTATAATATTAAGACATGTTAATTCAAAAGATACAGATAAATACTGGAAATTTTCATATAAATCAATTCGAAAATATTATCCAACCAATAATATTTTAATAATTGATGATAATTCAAACTATGATTATATTGATACTAATTATGAAAATACATTAATTAACACAAAAATTATTAAAAGTGGATATCCAGGAAGAGGTGAATTATTACCATATTTATATTATATTACAAATAAACATTGTGATATTGCTTGTATTATTCATGATTCTGTTTTTATAAACAAAAAATTTACAGAAGAAAATATAAAAACAAGTATTAAATTATGGGATTTCAGACATAATTGGGATCAACCAAAAGATGAAAATAGACTTCTTAGTTCTTTAGATAATAATTCTGAATTAATTACATTACATAATAATAAGAATACATGGAGAGGGTGTTTTGGAGGTATGAGTATTATTAATTATGATTTACTTACAATGATTAATGATAATCATAATCTTTTTCATTTAACAGAAGTAATTAAAAATAGATATAATAGGATGTCATTTGAAAGAGTTATAGCTGTCATATTAGAATATTATGAAACAAAATGTATAAATGATACCCTAATAAATAGTGTAACTAATCATGATAAAAAAAAATTATTAACAAATAATACAATATTTGGTGATATACATAACTATTGCCCGTGGGGTATTAAGTTTAATAAAATACATTTATTTACACATTTACCGGTAATTAAGGTATGGACTGGTAGATAATAATTTTTCAATAGAAATAATTTTTTTATTAGTGAAATGTTGTAATAATATTATTATTTTTAGATAAATCTTTTATAACATTCCTATACTGAGTATATCTTGATTTATGAGAAATATTATGTATGTTATTTTTTGTATTATAAAATATTGCTTTTGTATTATCTCCATCTTTTGCAAAACCATAAAAATCAACTATATGTATATTTTTAATATATTTTACAATAAATTCAAAAGCAGTATGGGTAGAAGTAAGAGATGTTTGTAGATATGGATACTCCTCATACTTTTTATATCCTGTTCGAAGATTATATATTATTACATTATTTGTAAAATCTTTTTCTATAATAGAAATAACATTTTTATAATCTATATTTTTATGAGATATACTGTTTTTATGAATATAATAAGGTATTAGTATATTTTTACAATTATGTAACCTTTTTTTATCAATTCTTTCAATACTTTCAATATCATTACATACAAGTAAATCACAATTATCAATATAATTTATTGTTTCATTAATACATATAAATGCTGTATCTGTATAATTTTTTTTATCCAGAATTGTAAAAGTTGGTCCTTTTCCAAATATAATACACTTTTTATAAGAAATAAAATCTTTTATAACATATTCTAATAAACTATTTGTAATAATTTTCATTATATTCTATATATATTATTATATTTTTTTATTATATAATCCCAATAAGCATCTTCTAATTTTTTAGAATGACCACTCCAAAGACCTCTTCTATATACACTTGTAAATCCAACTAAATATATTTTATTTTTAGGATTACATATATCTGTATTATTTTCTAAATAATGAAACGCCATTGATCCAGATTGTGGAGACTTTTTTTCTTTTTTATAATTATGTTCTTGTAACATTTTAGTATCTTTTACTATAATGTTTTTTTTATTAAAATCAGAATCATTTTTATTATGATTAATAAGATATTTTGTACATTCGCATTTTTGTATAATATCTTTCCCCCAATAACCATTAGGTCCTCCTGACCTATAAAAATGTATTTTTTCTGTAGCATTTTTGAATGACTTATAATTTTTATACATATTATGATTAAACACTACCACAATATCTTTATTTGTAAATATTGTTTTTTCCATAAAAGTTTTATTATTCGGATTATTTGCTATAAAATAATAATTCATAATAGTATATAATAATAGTATATAATAATGGTTCATATAATTTCAGAAATTGGTATTAATCATAATGGTTCAATAGAAAAATGCAAAGAATTAATTATGTTATCAAAGGTTGCTGGTGCAAATTATGTAAAAATTCAAAAAAGAAACCCTGATATATGTGTCCCAGAACATCAAAAAAGTAAAAGAAAACAAACACCTTGGGGTGAAATGAGTTACTTGGAATACAAATATCAATTAGAATTTTCTGAAGAACAAATTAAAGAATTATGTGATTATTCTCGAAAAATTGGAATAGAATTCTTTGCAAGTGTATGGGATGTTGATAGTGCTAAATTGATGTCTAAATATACAAGAATTGCTAAATTGGGAAGTGCATCTATCACAGATTATGAACTATGTAAAAAAACAAGAGAATTATTTGACTATGTCATTATTAGCACAGGTATGAGCACAGAAAAAGAAATAGAAAAAGCTGTAGAAGCATCAAAACCAGATGTTATTATGCATACTAATTCTACATACCCTTGTCCGGTTGAAGATTTGAATCTTCGTTATATTGAACATATGAAAGAAAAATGGGGAGCATCAGCAGAAATTGGTTATAGTGGTCATGAATATGGATTAGTTACAAGTTTTGCTGCTGTAGCAATGGGTGCTACTTGGGTTGAAAGACATGTAACATTAGACAGAAATATGTGGGGAAGTGATCAATCCAGTAGTATAGAACCAAGTGGATTAATCAAATTAGTAAAAGGAATTCGTGATATTGAAAAAGCAACACAATATGAACCTGGTACACGAAGATTGTTTGCTGGAGAGAGTTCAAAGCGTGACAGTTTAAGGAAGAAGTAATTAATAAGAAAAGTAATATTATTTATTAATTTATATATATATATATATATATATATATAATGAATGAATTTTTAGAAGATAACGGATTTACTGAATATAAAAATTTTCTGAATATTAAAGATTTCGAATATCTCAAAACATCTATTTTAGACGTTATTAATAAAACAGATATTGAAAAAATTAATGTTAATTTAAACAATAATTTTAATACACTTAGGGTTTCTAATAAAACAATATTTAATAGACGTTGTAAGTCAAGGGATGGTGATGAAGGGCTATTAGACATATGGCATATTGATAAATCTATTGATGATAAATCTAATGCAATAATTAATGAAATAAATAAAAATATTAAACAGATATTAGAAGATTCTTTTAAAATTAAATATGAATTCATAAACAATAATGTTTATTTAAATAAATCAGTTACATCTACTAGAGGAATTCACGCTGATTCAGGAGATTATCCATCAAGAATTAAGTACTTTCTTTATTTAACAGATATAAATGATGTTCACGATGGACCATTTTCATTCATTAAAGGTTCTCATAAAAAAATAGGGAAAAATTATCATAGAAAATATGATATTTACGAACCCTTAAATCAGGAAGATAAAAAAAATTATATTATTTTTAGTCCAAAACAAAATGATATGTTAATTGCTTGTGTATCAGGTGCTCATAGAGGTATGCCACAAAAAGAAGGTAGAGAAAGATTAGTCCTTGTAGGGACATTTGACCCAGTTTTATAACTCGGTGTTTATTAATTTTTTAATTTAAAAAATATATGTTATATATATATAATAAAATGTCAAAAATTTTAAATTTATGTGATAGTAATAGTTGGAAAAAACATATTAATAATGTTGAACTTACTACAATTAATTATCCTGTAGATAAAACTAAATCTAATAATAAATCTGATATAGAGTTTAATTTAAATACGATGAATAAATTACCTATCGAAGATGAAACATTTGATATTGTATATTCTTCACATACTTTAGAACATATAAGGGAAGAATATCTAGAAAATATAATACAAAATATTTATAGGATACTTAAACCGGGTGGTTTATTTAGAATTATTGTCCCTGATTTTCTTAAATCAATAAATGAATTAAAAAATAATAATTTTGATTTTTTTAAAAAAATTAATCATGAAGTGGGAACAGGAACAAGTAATAATATAATAGATAGGTTTTCACGTTTTAATATAAGCTATAGAATCAATAATGTATCAATGGGGCCTAAATTAGATAAAAATGATATAAATCTAATAATGAATAGTGAACCTGAAAATATTCGTAAATTAATGCTTACCAAAATACCAAAGAACGCTGATTATTATGGACATGTTAATATCATTGAGAAAAAATATTTAATTCAATTATTAAATAAATGTATGTTTAAAAATATAAAGGAGCTTAATTTTACAGAATCTTCTAGCCCTATATGCAAAAATAATAATATGTTTAATAATAGACCTAATTGTTCTATATACGTTGAATGTATAAAATAAATATTTTAGTATACATTATATATTAACACAAATTATACAATTAATTAATATAACAATAATAAGGATTATTATATTAATTTAACAAATAATATTAAATCTAGTTCTGGTGACCGTTTTTGTCATCACAAAGTAATTTGTCTTCATATTATACAAAAATTTATACCTATAAATACGTATCTTGAATTAGGCGTTCATAATGGAGCATCAATGTCATATGTTGTAAACTTTGATACTCAGAAATATTGTTTTGGAATTGACCTATTTAATGAAAGTTATATTAAAAATTATGATAGAGATCATTTATCTCTAAATAGAAGTTTAAACAATATTCAAAAAAATAATAAGAATAGTGAAATTATGTTAATTAAAGGTAATACAAATAGTGATAATACATTACAACAATTTATTGAATCTTATAAAGATAAATTAAAAAAGACTGATATAGATATTGATTTATTATTTATTGATGCTGATCATAATTATAAACCCTTATTAAATGACTTGAACACCTATACAAAATACCTTAAAAAAAATGGAATATTAGTAGTGGATGATTTTCCTACTGGTGGAAATGGAGGAACAAAAAAGGCATTAGATGAATTTCTTAGGAATAACAACTTTAAAATTATAGGAAAGTTTGATTTAAATCCCGGTAAAAAGCAATTTAAGCAGTATCCTATTATTCTTCAAAAAATATAAATATTGTTATCTATACAAAATATCGTGTAATTCTTTACACATTTTTATATTTTTATTAGAATCGCATACCATTCTTGTGTATCTTTTATTAGAGGGAATATTATGAACTCCTTTATCCTTATTAAAAATATTATATATCTTACCTTCTTTTGTTATATAGTTATCTTCATAGCAATCTGTAATTTTATCTCCATTGTAAAATGTTACACCTGAAATATATAACTCTTTAAACTCCTGATTTTCTAATAGTTTAAGTATTCTTGATAAACCCAAAGGTGTTCCTTTTATTTCACGAATATCGGACATTAAAAAAATATCAATGTTGTTAATATTTTTTTTTAAATGTTCATAACTCTTTTTTGCTACGGTTAATATAATATCAATCTTATCAGCATATCTTTTGATAGTATCTCTATAGTTTAAACAAAATAACTGATTCGCTAAATGAATTATTTTACAAGATAAATTACCATTATATTTATTAAAAAATATATCTAACATATTATTAGTAATAATTATATAGTCAAAATTTAAGATATTTAATGATTTTTTATCACATGTATTAGCAGGTCCATAAAATAGAATTTTCTTGTCTTTAAATATTGATTTATTCATTATATATTCATTAATTATTTTTATTATTTGCTTTAACCCAATCTTCTTTTGTATCAATATCAATAATATCATCTTTATTCATTATATATGGGTATATCGTATTTCCACTTATTGTTCCATTTTCTAAAATACTTGATTTAAGTATATCTATATAACCATTATGTAAATATGTTTTTGGCAAAACTTGTCTACATTGATTATAAGGTTCTTGTATAGTATTTATATTATGGAATAATGGTTTTAAATGATTATGTATTGTATTAATAGAATACATTTTATAAGGTGATTTTTCAAATTCAACAACTGACCGCAAACTATCATAATTATCTATATTTTTTATAAAAATATCTAAACAATTGTCAATATCCTCTACTTTTCTACAAGGTTGTGTAGGTCGCAAATGTATAATAATATCAGATTGATAATTTTCATTCTTATATAACCATTCTACACAATGTTTTATACATTCATAATCTGTCGAATTGTCTTCGGATATTTTTTTAGGCCTCAAAAATGGTGTTTCTGCACCATATTCTTTTGCTATTTTTGCATATTTTTCACAATCAGTTGATACAATTATTCTTATTGTATATTTACTTTTTTTTGCTTGTTCAATAGACCAAGCTAATAAAGGTTTTCCATGAAAATTTTTAATATTTTTATGTGGCAAACTCTTGGATCCAGAACGTGCTGGTATTATACAAAGTATTTTCATAAAGTATTATATAAAATAATAATACTATATTTTTTATATAATATGATTATTTTTGTAGATATAGACGATACTATTTGTTATAGAAAAGATACTACACTAGATTATTCAAAAGCATTTCCATACAAAGAAAGAATTGAAAAAATTAATTCTTTATATGATAAAGGAGATACAATTGTATATTGGACAGCAAGAGGTACGAAAACAGGTATACCCTGGTTTCATACAACATACAAACAATTACAAGAATGGGGGTGTAAGTTTCATGAACTACGAATGGGAAAACCTGTATATGATTTGTTTATTGATGATAAAAATATATGTTCTGATACATTTTTTATGAAATAAGTTCCTTATATTATCTTGTTATTTTATGAACAATAATAAAAATTGGTATTTTTATGATAATATAATATTATATATAAATAATTATATAATATATATATCATACAATATGAAACAAATTACACTACAACTATTGCCAACAACATGTTTTACAAAATTTGGAAAAGATTATTATGCTATGATTAATAAAGAACAATTTATAGAATATTTCTTTGATAATTATAATATAGAAATTGTATCAAATATTAAAAAAGAAACAGATATATTTGTAACAAGTGTATATTCTACTAATATAGACCATATTCTATATAAAAATAGTAAAGTACATATTATGATATGTATTGAAAATCTTTCAAATACAAGATTTAGACATTATACACATTTTAATACATTTGGTGAATATGGTGATAATAGAGTTCATATATATGTATATAATCATATTGATAAAATACAAGAAACATCTTCGTATATAGCAATCCCTTGTGTATATTTTCGTTTGGATTATTTACAAAAAAAATATTCTTATTATTATAATTATCCTACATTACAAACATCTTTTTCCAATAAGAAATTCTGTTTAATGATTAATAAAAGTAATATTAATCCACTTATTAATGAATTTGTAAAAAAACTAGAAACAATTGATAAAGTAGATAATATAGCATTATATAATAATAAAATTTTAAAAAAATCTTGTTTTAATTCTATTGAACTACTAGAAGTTTTTAATAAATATAAGTTTATATTATGTGTGGAAAATTCTTATTGTAATGGGTATGTTACAGAAAAAATATGTAATGTATTTTTTTCAAAATCTATACCAATATATTCTGGATCTCCTATTATTGAATCTTATTGTAATAAAAACTCTTTTGTACATATTGAAAATAAGAATATAGATAAAAGTATAAATATTATAAAAAAATTATATACCGACGAGACATTATATAATACATATATTAATGCTCCTAAAATTTCAAAAGAATATAATAATGAAAATTATAAAGAAAAAATGAGAAATATTATAGAAAAAATATGTGTATAGTGATATAGTATAGAATATGAAAATAGCAATTGGTTTTTTTGGGATAACTAGAAGTCTAAAATATACAATAAAATCTATTGAAGAAAATATTTTTAATATTCTTATATCAAATAATATTGAATATGATATATATGTACATACATATTTCTTATCATCCTATAAAAATATTAGAACAAAAGAAGAAATAAAAAACTTATCTGAAATAAATAACGAAGAATATAAATTATTAAAACCTACCTATTATAAACAAGATATTCAAGAAGAAATTAAAAAAAAAATAAATTTATCATTGTACTATACACAAAAAGACCCATGGAATACAGGTTATGATTCAGTAAACAATTTTATATTAGGGAGTTATTCCAAAAAAGAAGTAACAAATATGATTGAAAAAAATAGTAAAGAATATGATTATATATTTTTTATGAGACCAGATTGTATGTATACACAACCTCTTAATATAGAGTATCTTAAACTTGTTACAGACAATTCTATTGTCATACCAAATTTTCATTTGTTTGGTATATATAAAATAAATGATAGATTTGCTATTACAAATAAAAAAACATATAAAAAATATGGCGAAGTCTTCGATAGATTATTGGAGTTTAGTAAAAAACAACCATTACACTCTGAAACGTTAATAGGGTATATACTTATTGAAATACATAAAATAAAATGTCATAAAGTTTTATTTAATTTTTCAAGAGTTCGATGTAATGGTTTTATTCAGGATACTTTTTAATTGTTTAATGTATTATCTGTAACTTTATCATTTATAATATGATTCATTTTTCTTTTCCAGTTAACAAAACGACAATTCTTCATATACCATTCTCTCCCCTTTTTACTTATTTCTTCTTTATTTTTCCAACCATAATCAATCTTTGATATTACATAATTTATATCATTTATTTTATCCGACTCTATTTTAACAAAGCAATCATCCGGTATATCTTTGTAAAAAACACCTACATCTGTTGATATTACTAATAAACCACATAAAAGAGCATCTAATGCAGAATATGAAAATCCTTCACATAATGATAAGTTCAAAAATATATCATTTTCTATATAAATATTTTGTTTTCTTTTGTTAAAATCATCAATCCCTCTATTATCAATACAAATACTTAATTTATTAAAATTATAAGCTTTGCATATTTTTTTAAGTTTATTAACTATAATTTCTCCTTTATTTACACCTTTCCAATTTCCTAATATATAAGCTTTATTATTAAAATTTTTTTTAAATAGTAATTCATCTAATTCGCTAGTATGTAATATTTTTTGTATATTAAATTTTGTATATACTGATCCATAAATTCTTGTAAATTCATCTATACAAAATTCAGAAATACTAATAATTTTTGTTGTTTCAGGTTCTCTGTAATAAAGCATCTTTTTTTGTCCATTACAGCATAAATCTTTCCAATACTTATTCCATGTTGGTTCTCTTTCAGCATGAGTTTCTGCCACACCATGATGTACCAACAAAATATTGTATTTATTTGGAATATCACATGACAAATGATTATCAGTTATTACTAATGGATTTTTACATTGTTTTACATAATCTAACATTTTATCTTTTTGTTGAGGTCCTATAAAAAATACTCTTTCTGGAAAAGCTAATTTTATATGATAGTCATATCTTGCCACACCACCATATTGTCCTAAATCATAGCTTCCGCAACAATAATGTATTATTTCTTTTTGTATTGTTTTATTTGTATAATTATTTTTAAAGTGTTCATATATTATGAGACAATTGCTACGTCGTTTTTTTTCTTCCTCTATTGATATTTTTTGTAAAATAATATCTATTGTATGAATATCCTTTTCTGGTATTCGTATAATAGTTTTATCCCATAAAGGATGTTTTGGTAAATCAAGAGTATCAGCTAATAAAATTGGTATAGAACCACTCCCTAAAGCTTCCCAAAAACGTATGGAGTTAGGACCTGTTCCACTAGGACATAATGTATACCTTGATTGTAATAATAATATATTATATTCATATGTATTTTCTATATGTTTTGTAGAACCATTATATTCATTATCTTTATTTTGTTTTACACTATATACAATTGGATCAAAGTGCCATTCATTTCCTCTATCTGCTATATATACATCTTTTTTTTTTGGTAATTGAAATATTTTTTTACGAATATCCGATATATAATATTTTGAATAGGAACCTACAAAAGAATATAGTATATTTCTTTTATTTTCTAAAAAATCTATATTTTGTAAAGAAATATTTTTTGTTGGATCTTCTATATTTACAGCATATAAAGGACATGAACGTATTTCAATACCATCAATTGTATTTTCTCCAATAATTTTATGAGGCGTATATATAATTGTAATTTTATGTTTTTTCCATAAAGGTATCAATTTTCTAAAAGATATATGCTGACAACATGTATAATAATTATGATTTTTCTTTTTTACAATAATATTATATAAATATCTATCAATAATTTGTATATTATATTTTTTATCTATTATTGTTGCCCAAGGTAATCCTATATAATTTATATTATGTTTTTCTTGCTCGTAAAATTTTTTTTCTGTTATAACTGGGTATTGCCAAAATAATTCTATTTTATTATTCATTATTTACAATAAAAAGTAATTATTATATCTAATAAAACGATATATATACTTATATAATTTAAGAAAGATTTATTTTAATTTTCTACTTTTTTCTTCAAATTTTTTCTTCTTTTCAATAACCATTTCTACATTTCTTTTTTCTTCTTGTTCATAATTGCTAGAAATATTTGTATATAATTTTTCTACATAATCTTTACCATATGTATTCATAAAATAATGTGTAGGTTCGTGTACAACATAAGAGCATTCTACTTGATGTGTATGATCTACAATTATTTTTTTATCTCTTGCTTTATACCCTAACTCTATTTCAAATCCCTCTTCTACATTTGCTTTTGAAAATAGATTATTATACAACCATTCTGCCTTATAAAAACAACATATACTTGGAATATATGAAACTTGGTGTTTTGTATATGATGTATGAATAAACGGATACTCTGTAGTTCCTAATACAAAAGGATGAACACCTACAAGAGTAGTATCTTTATATAATGTATTTTGTATTTCTTGGATACAATCTGTATTGCTGTTTTGAAATACACACGATGGTTCCATAAATCCTATTGTCGTGTATCTTCTATTATGTAATACTTCTAATGTTTGTACATATTCTATACCCATAAGTAGAGCATTTCGTTTATTAATACTAGATTGTAAAGAAATAGTTGTAAAAGAACTTTTTACAGTAGAACCATTGTCAATCAAAATAACATCACAAGCAATTTGTATATTTTTTTGTAAATATTGTATTAATCTATCAGTTTCTTCTGTTTCATTTCTATTTACAATAATTATACCAACTTTTTGTTCTTTTTTCTTTTCCTTTTCTTGCAATTCTCTATATTGTTTTACAAACAAAGTATAATTATTTGCAAATTGCTGTGTATCTTTCTCCGGAACATTTTTTTGTTCATGAATTCTGTTATATAATTGAATGGAAATGTGTGGTTTATTCATTTTCGAACAATGGAATGCTATTTCATTCCATATATGGTATTTGTATATAGGAGATTGAACAAATAAATAATCTTTTTCTGGGTATGGTGTGTTGATTGACCCAATACCATATTTATACCCTAAATCAAATTTATTATTTTTTCTACACTCTACCAATAATACATATAGAGCCTCTAAACGAGATGGTCTGTATTGGTATGCTTCCCATAAATCTTTTCTATATTCTTCAAAATCTCTTTTACAAAATACTTTACACAATCCTCTTTGATACATAGAAAAATATACTTCTTCCGGCCATCCACCTTTTTCAATTCGTTTGGAATACCATTGAATTGCTTCTTCAAATTGTTGTGTATCACGATACGATTGTGCTAAATAAAACATATAACGAACATTATCCGGTTCCTTCTCAAGAGCTTCTTTTAATAATCGAATATCTCTTTCAAACTTATCACTTCTAGACCCTCCGTCTGCTTTATGGTCAAATGTAAAAAAAGTACATGTTTTTGAAGAAATAAGTTTTTCTCTTTTTTCAAATAGTTCATTTGTAATATATTCATGAGTTACACCTTTGTAATACCAATTTATATCTCCACGAACAAGTAATAATTGTTTAAAATCTAAAGGACCCTCATACCCTACATGATATGCTTCTACATTTGTATCTAGTGTGTTTTTAAAGTCAATATCTTTTGGAACAAATATAAAATCCGCATCCATTAGTAACAAAAAATCCGATGTTCCTTTTGCCGCTTGAACTGCCAAACTTCTATTGTGTCCAAAATTTTCCCATGTATGATTATACAAAATACCAGGAATCTTGTGTTTTTTAAAATACGATTGAATAAGTTCTTGTGTCCCATCTGTAGAACCTGTATCACAAATAACCCAATAATCAATATAATCTTTTACAGAATCAAAACACCTCTCGATGACTTTTGATTCGTTTTTTACAATCATTACTAAACTTAATGTTTTCATTATTCGTGTATATATGTTTATAGCATAAAACGATATTACAGATAAAACGATATTTATAATTTTATAGTATAAATAAGAAGTTTATATTTAGGATAAGTTTTATATATTTTTTTGAAATATTTAGATTATTATTTACAAGTCCTGTCATTTCTATATTATTATTATTTTTCTGTAATATAGTAATACAATCATTAATAAAACCTTTTTTTTTACACCTTTGAACATTTAAAATGCTTATTACATATTAATTTTATAAGCATATATATATTGTACTCCTTCTATATAACTTGCTACAATTCTATGTGCTCCGTCTAATAATGTATATTTTTTATTTTTTTGTATTATCCAAATTGGCGTAATATCTTTTTTTAGGTGTATTCGTTTCTGATAAAATTTGACACTGCATATATCTTTTTTACCACGTGGTCTATCATGTAAAGGATATGCTTTTACTGCTGATTTTTGTAATCTATCTGGATTAAAATTAACAAAATTTTTACATCTAGATAATGGTATTTTAACTAATTTAGATTTATAGATATGCGCAAAAAGGGCATCTTTTTTATATTAATCTTTGTAAATAGTATATACTTGAGATATAATGATTCAAACATATTCTAATAATAAAAAAATATATAGTGTTGATATGATGTTTGCTTATTTGAATATCCATAAACATCCAATTATAAATGTGCCAATTTCTAAATTATTGGATACATTATAATATAAAGGGTGGGGAAATCCTTCAAAAAATATATATTATTCTGCTATTGATGTTATAAAAAATCCTAAAAAATATAAAAATGAGATAAATGGAATAAAAAAGTCAAATCTAAAATATCCAATAATAATGGATGAAAAACATATAATTGATGGTGTTCATCGTTTGTCTAAAGCATTTCTACAAGATAAAAAATACATAAAAGCATATATTTTTGATAAAAATTTAATGAAAAAATTTTTAATAAATAATAATGGAGATTGGGATAAAGTTTATAATCTACAAACATATGAATTTATACAATTATTTTATAAAAAATTTTGTTAAATATTATAATATAGTATATATAATATGCATTTATGAATACCACATTCCTTTATCAAATCTAACAACATATTTATTCATATCTTTTGCGAATTCTTTAATATCTTTTGATGTAATTTTATTATTTACAATATCTTTTATAAATTTTCTATATAATTTATCTTGTAGAATATGAACAGCTTCCTTATCTCTATCTTTATGTAAAATAGATAATTTTTCAAATAATTTTTTATATTGTGTCCTAACTGTATTAGTCATTTTATATTTTATACTTTATACTTTATAAAAAAAATAAAAATACAAGTTAAAGGTGTATAATAAAATGTTATTAATATAGTATATATCTAAACAAATGTTTTGTGCTCCTGGTGTAAGAAATAGTAATAGTATTACTTGTTATAATAAAGAAGATTTGTTATTATTGATTAAAGCATACAATAAAAATAAAAATCCATCTTCTCATATTACTACCTCTAAGAAATCTAAAAAACAATTATGGTTAGATTTACATGAAAAAATGAGTAAAGATTGTCAAAACGAATGGTGTTGGTTAGAACAAGATTTTATACCATCCTCCTATTCTAGAAAATTACAAGAAAATTTTAAACCTACTATGCCAGACGAATGGAAAAAAAATCCATTTGAATGGTTATCTAATGTAGATATTGAACTTGTTATGAAACAATATGAAAAAAAATTTGTAAATTTTTTATTTTTAGGAGTGTTTCCCGTGGATTGTCCTGAAGAAATACAGTGTGAATTGACAAATATACAAATAGAAACAATTATTAATAAACTTGGTAAAACAAGACTTGGTATTGTATATAATTTAGATAAACACAATCAACCTGGTTCTCACTGGGTGTCTGTATATATAGATTGTAAAAAAGGTGTTATTATGTATTTTGATTCGAATGGTATTGAACCTCCTATTTTAATACATAATTTTTTACTAAAAATACAAAAACAATTACAAGAATATTATACAACTTTTATACAATCAGAAAAAAAAGTAGAAGTTTTTATAAATACAACACAGTTTCAATTTGGTAATTCAGAATGTGGTGTATTTAGTATGAACTTTATTATATCCCACCTTCAAGGTAAAAATATAAGTAAAAAAAATACAAATGATGAAACTATGAATGAATTGCGTAAAAAGTATTACAAACCAAAGTAAACATATACAAACAAAAAGAAATATTATAAACTATCTTAAAATCCATATGGAAAATAGATTGTATAATTGTTTTTATCTTGATAATTAATGGTATCAATAACAATATTTTTTTCTTTGTACTTTTTACAAAGTTGTATACCAACTTCATTCAAGTTATGTTTTGTAGTATAATTACAATCTTTTTGTATTACTTTTCTTTTTTCACTAGATAATAATGTTTCCTTATTCTCTAGATAAGAATATACTTTTCTTTCTGTAATAGTAGATTTTGTATATGTAATAGAAACAAGACCTTCTATAGAAGAATGTTCTGTGATATATGGTTGAAATTCTTTTGGTAATTTGTATTTATTTTTATATCGAAAATATACTTTACAGTGATTTTGTTCTATATCCCAACCTAGACCATAAAAGGACAGATTTGTATCTGGTTGTAATTCACATTCTATATTTCTTTCTTGTAAAACCTTTTTTGCATATGGGTATATATAGGATGGAAATATAACAGAACCATACGCGATTCTTGAAGAATTTATATTTGTATGTTGTATTGTATGACTATATGTATAAAAACTATATCGTTTTATAATAGGGTCTTGTATGATAAAAAAGGGTCTAAGAAATTCTAGAAAAGATATATACATACATTGATATATATATTCTAGTTCTATTTTTGTAAGTTTTTGATGAAATGGGTATATATTTTTACAATGCCATTGAAATAATGAAATATTTCTACGAATATACCAAATAGACAGTATACAATATAGTATAACTATATATTGTATAGTTTTTTTCATTTTATTATTATATATATAATATAACTTATGATTATTCAAAATAAAACTATTTATACAATTTGTTTATTTTTACTACTAACATATATTATTAGTTTTTTCACAATGGGTATTCTTATTTATAAAAAAGATATTATGGAATATGGTTTGTATGGTGTACTAGGTGGAATGTGGTCACCAACTATTTCTATTCTTATTTTAAGTTTTCTTGGTATTATTAGCATACATACAATTTCCTGGAATATTGGTTCTATAAAATATTGGATTATTGGGTTTATAATTCCTTTGATTTATACATCTATAATATATGCGATAGCTTACACAAAAAGATATATACATTTTACAACAAGTACATTTTATGAAAATAGTATAAAACATATTTACCAAATAGCAAAAGGGTCTATTACAGGAACTTTAACAGCAATGGGAGAAGAAATCGGTTGGTCTGGATTATTAACACCTTTATTATACACTATGACTAAATCATATACAATAACTTCTTTTTTGAGAGGAATTATTTGGTCTTCGTGGCATTACCCTCTTATTATAGGAAATATATATGGTCCAAAAGAAATTTCTATTTCCTATAAGATATTGTATTTTACTATTAGTATGGTATTTTTTAGTTTTGCTTTTGTGTGGTTACAATTACAATCAAAAAGTTTATTTCCATCTGTTATACTTCATATGAGTCATAACTTATGTATTCAAACCATATTCCCATTATTTACAAAATCAAATAAAACAAATATACATCAAAAAATTGGAGAGTTTGGAAGTATTACATCAGTTGTTTCTGTAGGTGTAGCAATCTTCTTTTGGGTACTAAAAAATATATTGTAAAATGTATACTATAATGAATATAGGATACATATATTTGTTTATATATAGCATTATTGCTTCTCTAAAACCTGTTTTTGTAAAAAAGTATAACGCTTTTTTATTTACAAGTCTAGTCTCTTATACATTATACCATTTACTTGGAGGATTATCATTATACTACTACAAACATAAAACTATATATGATAAAGATATTATGAATTTCTCTTTTCAAGAATTATACCCAGGGTTTCTAAAATTAACAGAAATATTACTTTTTATATATGGAAGTATCCATGTTCCAGCATATATGCTTGTTTCTATGAGCACATTACGAGTTGTCTTTATAGCTTTTTTTGATAAAATCATAAATAATACATCATATAATTGGATTAAATATATAGAAATATTTGGAATTATTTTTTCTACACTACTTATTAATATTGTATCTATATTCGGTAAAAAAGGTAATACACCTATTGAAAGTATAGGTGTTATAGCAATACTTTTATCGGTAGTTATTCGTGGGTATATTTTTACAAGATTTCGTAATTATACAATTGAAAAACAAGATACATCCAAGACTATGATTTTTATTGGAAAAGGTGGGTCTGTATTTTTGTTATGTTATGTATTATATTATATTCTTATTCGAAGAAAAACCATAGAATTCCCCCCTTTACAAATACTATATGTATTATCATTTGTTGGATTTTTTATGCATTTTATTGCCGGGTATACAAAAAATGAAGGAATATCAAAAATACCTCAAATTGAAGCAGCAATATTCTTAAAAACAGCTATTGTTTTATCATTCTTTATATCTACTTGGTATTTTAAAGAGAAAATGTCATTTGTTCAAATAATTGGTATCATTCTTATGATTTGTATTATTATATTTTCGGTTTTTGAAAAAAAGATACTGAAATACCTTGAAAATAATAAAAAGCAAATAATATAGTATATTATAATGAATATAGGGTATTTGTATTTATTCATATTTAGTGCGATTGTTTCTATACGACCATTACTTGTTAAAAAATATAGCAAATATACTTTTTTAAGTATGCTTTCTTTTACTATATCATATGTAGTGGGTGGAATGGTTTTACATTATTATAAACATAGAAATTTTCAAGATAAAGATATTCGAAGTCTATCATTCAAAGAACTTCATGTTGGATTTATAAAATTAGCAGATATATTTTTATTTGTATACGGTGCTTCTATTGTTCCTGCATATATGATGGTTTCTATGATAGCACTTCGTATTGTATTTATTTCTTTATTTGACAAATTTATGAATAATACAGAATATAATTGGATTTCCTATATTAAAATATTTGGAATTATGATTTCTATTGTTCTTATTAATAGTAATACATTTTTTGGAAAACATAAAAAATCTATTAATCTATATGGCGTTCTTTCTATGTGTATTTCTGTAATAACATATTCTTATGTATTTACTATATCTAGAAGATATGAAATAGAAAAAAAAAATATATCAAAAACTATGATTTATTTAGGAAAAGGAGGTATTCCATTTTTATGCTTGTATGCTTTATTATATATAAGTCTTGGTAAAAGGGTTATTATTCCACCATTGAGTATTATACTCACAATTATTGGAATAGGATTACTAATATATTTTGTTACAGGATATGCAATTCTTAAAGGATTACCATTAATGCCACAAATAGAGTCTGCTATATTTATAAATATATCAATGATATTATCATTCTTTATATCTACTTGGTACTTTAAAGAGAAAATGTCATTTGTTCAAATAATTGGTATCATTCTTATGATTTGTATTATTATATTTTCGGTTTTTGGAAAAAAGATACTGGAATACCTTGAAAATAGTAAAAAAAAATAGATTAATATATATAAGCATATACATATAAAATGTATAAGTGATACAGGATACGTATTGGCTTTTCAAATATGGATACTCTCCAGTGTTATATAAGCACCACTTCTAAGAATAGAATACACACAACTATATGTAGAAAAAAAAAATGTGAGCTTATTCAAGTATATACTATACATGGTATTAGAGGAAAAATCTTATGTAAATATTGTTACAAGAAAACAAGTAAAGAAAAATTACAAAAGTTACAAAAATTAGGTGTTATTGTATCACAAAAAAGAAAAAGGAAAGATTCGGATACTATAGATACACGATATAATTCTATTGATATGGAACTCAGGAAACGGATTAAAGAGGAAACTAGTTCAGTTAAAAAATATATTACATCTTGTACATATTGTTCAAATTATTATGCGAATGTTCCTACAATATTTCATAAATATTTTTCTTGTGTTCATTGTTGTGATAAAAAACAATTATTATATGCTATTAATAAACCTCGAATAAATATGATACAATATCCTTTTAAGAAAGCTTCTAGTCCAAGAGCAACTTTATTATATACACAATTTGTATAATTTTTTATAAATAGTATTTTTTTGAACATTATTTAATTTTGGAGGTAATAATTTATATAATAATGTTTTTTTATTATCTACAATATATTGTTGTATATCACTAGAATATATTGGTGTTTTGAATGTGTGTGATATAGGTATATACTGTATGTTTCTTTTTTTACATAATGTTATAATAGAATTATATCTTGTATCTATAGTATCCGATACAAAATACACTATATCTTTTTTTGATACACGATTTTTCACAAAACCATATGCCGTTTGTGTAGGGCTTGGTAAATTACTTAACACAATCGTTATTTGTGAATGATATTTTACAGGTAATAAAGAAATATACATATTCCATATTTCTTTACTTACTTCTTTTGTAATCGATGAACAAGGTTCACGTGTCTTAGAAGATATAAATATATACAATCGTGGTTTTTCTATATATTTTTCACTAGTGTTCTTATTCATATACCGTAATGCTTTTAGAATAATAAATAGATGATTTTTATGAGGAGGTTTGAAAGAACCAGCAAATACAGCTACTTGTTTTGGCATCTTTTTATAATATGATACTATTTTTTTTTTTTTTGGGAGACTGGGTGATACCTCTACCACTGCTTCTTCGAGTTCAGCCCTTTTCACGAATTACGAATTTTTTAATGTTTGTAATTCATATTAAGCTTTTCCACTCTTTGATTTGGTAGCCTCAAATTTTCTATCAGCTGATATTTTCTCCTCTTTTGCTTTTTCTGCCTTTTCTGTCGCCTTTTTTTGCGACTGAATGGCATTCTCCACAATTTGTTCAAATCGCCATTTTTTTTCATCTCCCTCTGCTATTAAGGCTTTTTGAACAAATTTGATTGATTGGGAATTTTCCAATTCCCATCTCTCGACATCTTTGTAGATTCCTACCCACCCCGAGCCTTCTCCATCGGGTAGTTTATTTATTTCTGCTTGCAACTCTCTTTTTTTTTTTTTAATTTTTTCTTGTGTCCCCCAGAGAGTTTTGAGTGAATTCATTAGTGCATTATCAATGTCTGACATCATCTTCAAAAGCAACCGAAAAGTTCTTCGCTCGAGTGAAAATAGTAATATATGTCCTTCACACCTTTCCGTGTCAATTTTTTTTTATATTACATATATCTTTGTTGATCGACCAAATACGGTTGAGATATACCCTCATTATGAACTTTATTTGCCAATCGTCTTTCATAATTTCGTAATTCTTGTAAAGTTCTTTTATCTCTATCGTATGTAGGAGTATTCATACGATTTTCATTAATTTGAGCAACACGATTATTAATTCTTCGAATATATGCGTTCTGGTCTTGAATATATTGGTTTACTCGTTGTTTTTCTGTATTTGTGTTATGGTCCTGTTGTTTGCGTATCATTGTTTCATCAAATACAGCGTAATCTTGTTCTTCATTAGGAAATACTTCTGGATTAGGAGAAATATAAGAATTTTCTGCCATATCGCCTCCTTTTTCTATATTTATATGAGACCCTTCTTTTTCTTCCGGTAAGCTATCTTTTGATACAGATTTTGCAGGAAGTGATATAATTCGTCGTCTAACAACTTTCTTGTATGAAGATTTTTGAAAATAATCGTATATCATCTTACATAATACAAGAATACAGAATACAAGTAAAGAACCAATCACTACATACATAATCTTTTGTAATAACGATTCATTGTTCTTTTTCTCCATAACTACACCTGTTACTACAACACTTCTTTGAATATACGGTTTTTTAGTATTCGTATATTTTGGTTTTTTAGTATTCGTATATTGTGGTTTTTTAGTATTTATATATTGTGGTTTTTTAGTATTTATATATTGTGGTTTTTTAGTATTCGTATATTGTGGTTTTTTAGTATTCGTATATTGTGGTTTTTTAGTATTCGTATATTGTGGTTTTTTAGTATTCGTATATTTTGGTTTTTTAAAATTATTATTTTTTGGTGTAAGAATATTATTTTGTAAAGACCTGTTTTCAAGATATGGGTTTACTAAAGGTTCGCGAAATGATACTTTATTACGTATATTATTCTTTATATTGTTTTTTACATTACTTTTTATATTATTTTTCATATTACTTTTTGTATTATTTTTCATATTACTTTTTATATTATTTTTCATATTACTTTTTGTATTATTTTTTGTATTATTTTTTGTATTATTTTTTGTATTTCTTTTTTTTTCTAAGGTTGCGACATTGATACTATTTTTTAATTGATTCAAAACAGTATTCATAATGGTAGTGGATGTATTATAACTATATATAATGTTAATCTATAAAAAATTATATATGAGTTATATATCTTTAACAATATGTACAATCATAATCGTATTGACAACAACCAACAGCACCTATAGGACAACTTGCTAATGGATCAAGACACTTGTATCCAGAACTACTGGGAACACATCCTGAGGGACAATAACCTCTCAATTGTCTCTTATGTATATATCTATGATATGGATTGTATCTTCTATACCATGATGGATAGTAAGAATGGTGATAAGGATTATATCTTCTTCTTAGAAACCAAAAGTTTTCAGATACAGATGTTCTTGATCCTGCTACAATAAAACAGAATATTAAGAATACACAAATATAGTTATAATACATTTATATGTATATATATAATAATAGTGTATTATAAAATTATACACTACCAGGATTATATTTACCAGGGGCATTTAGTGTATGGATATGGAATTCCATATAGTGTTCTAGTCCTTCAAAATTAATAAGATTTCCCTGTTTATCCAGAAACTCAATAGTAAACCTATCTAATCTTGCTAATGGTGGATTGAAATATTTTACAAATGGAGAACAGCAACCATCTGTATGAATATGAACATTTTTATTTTGTTCTACATTCATAGGAATAACAGCAAATGCCCTGTCTAACGGTGTGGAGTTGCTACGAATATTTTCAAGTTCTCGTATTCGTAAAATAGAAAAACAGTCTGGTTGCAAACAATGTTTGTAAGGGGCTTCGTACTTAGAAGAAGTTTCTACAGTAAATCTATCAATACTTTTTTCTACACCACTATTACTAGAATGAATAATAATATCTTTTTGAGGAAACCCTAACACTTTTCGAATACTTCTTGTATTTTCACAATCCCCAAAATAAATATATAGTGTTTTATTAGGAGTTTCATTCATAAATGTAAATTTTTTTGTACAGTGATTATAACTTATACAAATACTTAATGGATTTATATCTTCATTTATAGCATCATTTATAGAACTTACAAGGCCGTCTGGTGAATAGTCTCCTGATGTTATTCTGATATAGAATATTTCATCATTATCAATAGAAATAGGCAATATATTATTTCTTTCATTTATCAAATAAGCACTATTTGGAATACATGCATTCATAAGACTAACTGAAGTTACATTTTTGTATATATCTTTTAGTTTTACAACATATTGATTTGGTTTTTCATACGATTCCATATTTCTATCTTCACTACAAATAACTTCTGTATCATGTATAGATCCGTGGGTTACATTTGCTTTAGGTGGTTTCATAATATGTTGTTCGTACAAAGGAGATACAATATTCATAGGTCTTTTTCCAAATGCTTCTGGATAAGGACTATTTGTAAAAATATCTTTTTCTTTCACAAACTGTGTTAATACAGGTTGAGGTGGTCTTCTCCCACCTTCTGGTATATACGATGACTGGGAATGACTTTGATTATTGGGAAACATTTTTTGCTCTAACATACCATTACGATATAAAAAATTCATACAATAATATACATACAAATTCACATATGTCTAAAACATACACAAGAATTGAAAAGAATTTCTATTCTACAAAAAATTATGAACTACTTGATAAAATTATTGTTTCATCTGTAGACAACATACAAACTATTACAAAGGATTATAAAAAATTATTATTTTCTTATATGGAAAAGGTATTCAGCACAAAGTCTTTTTCTAATAACTTATCAAGAGATGAGAGAAGTAGAACTCTTACATTACTTAATAAAGAAGTTCTATCGAATATGGCTTCGTATATTAAGAAAAATGGTTCTTCAAATCAAACATCCATAAAACAGAAATCCGTACAAGAACTCCCAAAAATGCAATCTGTAACCAATAAAGAAATAAATATGACAAGAGATAATCGTGGGTTATATACAAATTTTTTTCAATCCAATCCCACATTCCCAACACCTTCAACATATTCAAAATCCAATCTACAACCACAACAACATTCACAACCACAACAACATTCACAACCACAACAACATTCACAACCACAACAACATTCACAACCACAACCGAAACATTATGGGACACTGCAACCAAATGAAAATATAGAAAACTTTCCAAAACAAGAACAAAAAAAATACCCAGATACTAATACAATGTTTAAGGAACTGGAACAGCGTCGGTCTACAAATCTTTCTAATAAACCAAAAAATATAGATTTTTCTTTACCAGAAAATACATCGGGTTCTTCTACAAATACATCAGTTGACCAGCTTCTACAAGAAAGAAAAAAAATTGAAAATATATACAAAAATACTTATACACCTCCGGATTTGACAGATTCTAATAAAGAAGAACCAAATTATAATTCTTTTACAGAAGGAGTTTCTAACGTAGAGCATATTTCAGAACAATCTGAACCACCAACAACTATCCAAGTGTATAAAAATAGAATAATCGATACTATAGGTGAAAAAGAAAATAGTCCAAATAATTATGGAGAACATAATGCGGGACAAAGTGTAGGACAAAGTGTAGGACAAAGTGTGGAACAAAGTGTAGGACAAAGTGTAGGACAAAGTGTGGAACAAAGTTTGGAACAAAGTGTGGAACAAAGTTTGGAACAAAGTGTAGAAAAAAGCGTAGAAAGAAATATCACTAACTATATTCGATCTTTACAACATCCACAAAATCAAAACCATCCGCAAAACTATCCGCAAAACCATCCGCAAAACCATCCGCAAAACCAACAACAATATATGTCTCAAGTAGAACCAAGAGAAGAAAAAATAACGTATATATCTATATCATCCTTATATAGAAAAAACAGAAATCAATCTTCTACAAATAGTGTATTTTCTTGGAAAAAAGAAGAAAAGGATATACAATTTCATAATACAATATTATATACAAATACAGTAAAAAATAACACTATATGTTCTATTACACCTATTGATACTATTCTTTCTGTGGAATGTTTAGATGTAATTGTTCCAAAAATAGATACTTTTCAAAAAGAACCTTTTATATGGTTGTGTATCAAGGAATGGAGTTCTACAAACTTAGGGACATCTACAGGAATAAATACAGGAATAAATATTCCAAAACATGCATTTACAAGATTAAAAGAAGTATATAATAGTGGTTGTTCTCCATATATTTCACTAAAATCTCATATTTTTGATAGAAAAAAACCAACTCAATTACAAAATTCCTTATCATTAGAATTACGAACATTGAATGATACATCTATTTCTTGTTCTGACACAATTGAAATTGAAAAAATACTAAGTCCTACATCTTTTAAAATATCTACTTTGAAAAACAATATGGAAAATAGTGATATATTGTACGTATATTCCTATTACCCTACAAACCCTATTCCTTTTTATCCAGAAATATACATGTATGATATAAAAATACATCAGAAAAATACACTATCTTTCCGTCTATGTATCCATACAAATACAGAAGATATACATAATAAAGTATGTACTTTTTCTAAAGATGATATTTCTATACCTATTGAAACATATATTTCTACAAACGACTTATTTTTTATAGAATATAAGAAGAGAAACAAAACAATTTCTTCTTCTTATACAATCCAAAAAATACAAAATGGTATTATTACTATACAATTTCCCCAAACAACTAAGTATACTCCAACCAATATTACCAAAATAGGATTTTATTCTATGTCTAATGAAGGATATACTATAGATACAGTAAAAGTTCAAGATATACAAGATAATATTATTACTATAGATAAAGAGCAATCTTGGAAAGATTGGAACACCTATTTTGTATTATCTAAGAAACAACAGATTCATTATTATTTTCGAGTTCATCATCTTTAGTAATTTCGAGTTCATCATCTTTAGTAATTTCGAGTTCATCATCTTTAGTAATTTTTGTAGAAAAAACATGAATATCTTGTATTTTTTTTTCTAGTGACTGAATATTTTTTTCAAGATTATCGTATAATTCTTTTTGTATAGTATAATTTTCTAATAAAGTATTATATTTTTTTTCTAATATTTTTTTTTGTTTTTCAATGTCTTTACATAATATTTCTTGAGACCAAATAGATAATTGAACATTCGTCCATACTTGTTCTTCATCAAAAAAAGAAAATATAGAATTTGTATTTGTATTATCTAATTTTGATTCATGATATGTGAAATCTTTTTGGGAAAAAAAAGATACAGCGTCTTTATACATTTTTTTATATAAGGCAAAAAGTCTTGTATGATTCTTTTCTTCTATAGTATGTAATTCTTCTATAATATTATTTGTGCTTGTAATATATTTCTTAATTCTTTTTTTTACATAATTTGTAGTATCTGTATAAATAGTATCAAGTTCTTGTATTTTTGTATTCTTTTTTTCTTGTATTTCTTCAAAATGTTTTATTTCATTAGTCATACACAATTTTTCTTGAATAGATTTATCAAGAACTTCTTGTAATTCTTGTTTCCATTTATCAAGATGAGGATTTGAGATTATGGAATTTGATGTTGTAGGATTTGACATTATATATGTATATATATATACAAAACACCTATATTATACTAAGTATCAATCTTTTTTTATATTTTTTTGGATTTTGCCAGTTTGTATATTATATGTACCAACAATTGTTTTTATATTATTTTTCATATCATTATAGTCATATACTACTTGTAAAGAAGTATCTACAGCAAATTTTACTTTTTGTAATTGTATATCTTTTATAGGTGTATCAATAATTGTATACCATTCTTTATTTTTCTTATACACAAGAATATTCTTTTTTGTTAAACCTGCAACAACCATTTTTGTAACAACTTCTTTTTCTTTTTTTAAATTATAAATAATATCATCTTCTATTTGTGGTAAGTATGCTAGTTCATTTGCTTTTTTCCCTTTTACAAAAGTATAACACTTTTTATCACATTGATTTAACATACAATCAACAGCAGATTCTTTAATTGCTTGTAAGAATGTATTATTTAATACTAATTTTTCTTGTGATATTCTATAAATATATTCATCCGTTGTTTCTTTTTCATTATATTCTTCTTTTTGTGATTCTGAAAATACAGAAGTATATATAATAGTTTGAACTTTTCTTTCTTTTTCAGGTAAATCAATATGTGATTTTTTACGAACTGCCCTTCCAATAATTTGTTCTGTTCGAACATGATGCCAAAAGACATCCATAATAAGAACTTTTTGTATATTTTTTAAATCTAAACCTTCTGCTCCAGCAGAAGATAATAATAATATACGAATATCTTTTCCATACATATTATTTTTATGTGTAATTTTTGATAAAATACTTTTTTTTGTTTTTTTATCTTCTACACCGGAATAAAAAGCAAATCTTTTATAGTCATATTTGGAATTTGGATCCGAAAAATGAGAGTATCCGTTCTGCATCAAAACTCTACCAAATATTTCTAAACCTTCTACATTACGAAATGAAGAATATACTAATACAATTCCTTTATCTTTTTTTTCAATTTCATCTAATATCATTTTCATTTTTGGAGAATAGGTAGGTAGATTTTTTTTTTCTAAAAAATTATTAGGATGACTACTTAGTTCTTCTAAAGATTCTTGTATTTCTTTTTGCAAAGTTTTGTAATTTTTTTCTAGTGTATTTTCTATTTCTTCTATATTATTCATATTATTTTTATCTATCTCTTTCTTTTTTTGTTCTGTAAGTTCTGTAATAAATTGCATTTTTTTAAAAGGTCTTTCTATTTCATTTGGATACACAAAATTACAAAATTCTCTTGAAAAAACACGTGCTGTGGTGGATACAGATGTGACTCCTAATTTTCTTTTTTGCGCAGCTCTTCTTTCAATAGGTCTTTCAAAATCTCTTGCTTGCTTGTACATAGAAAATTGGTGATTACTCATTTCTACATTTTGTAGAATAGTAGGTAATTGTACTGGAAATTCTTTTTTTGCTTCTTTGGTTGCTTCAAAATAGGATATTAATCCTATAATTCTTCTCTGAAACATATCTTTGTTATGAATAGAATTATCTTGTATAAACAATTCTTCAAAGTCTTCTTGTTTTTCAGGAAACAATGGAAATTGATATACTTTTTTGTATTCTATGTTCATAAAATGTGTATTTGCTATTTCTTGTATAAAATAAATAGTATGTTCAAATTCCATATCCCAACTATGAACTTTTGGAATAATAGATAATGTTTTGTTCAATCGTTCAAATTGAACCCATCCGATTCTTGAATCTTCTAATATTTTTTTTTGAAAACTATCAATCGTTTCTTCACGAAAGTTTTTTACATCAAATAATAATAATTCTAATTGCCCTCGTAGTATATTACAAAGAATTCCAATTTCAAATGGTGTATTTACAAGAGGTGTTCCTGTTAAAAAAACAATTTTGCTATTTTTTGCTTCCAATAACATCCTGTATAATACTTCACCATGTGAATTTGGTTTTTTAAGACCATTTACCATCATAGTTGCTAAATTATGTGCTTCATCCACAATAATAACTTTATTATGTAAGTTTCCTATTTTTTCAATTTGTTTTATGATATATGCATTTTTAAAGGTTAAAATAGTATATTTATCTTTTATAATTTTGTTATTTTTCTTGTATTCTGGATCGCCACAATATTGTAATCCTTGTGATATAAAATTATCACGAATACCTTTATACGGTACAAGAACTACAACATCCCTAGTATCTTTTAGATTTTCACTAACTGCGATAGAAGCACATGTTTTTCCAGAACCTAAACCGTGATATAACAATAGTCCTCTGTATGGACTTTCGTGTCCTAAATAATCTCGTATAAATTTTTGTCTAGGCATTAGTGTAAATTCTGATTTATAAGAATGTAGAGATGTTGTAGGATTACAACTACTGTATTGTATAAAGGTTCTAGATACCCATTCTGGAAAATCTTTATGATTTTGAAACATCCAAAAAAAAGGTCTTTGTTCAGACTGCTTTAAGATTTTTTGTATATGTTCTTCTTCATATACAATTGGTTCTTCTCCATAGGATTCTTTAATAAAATCTTCTGTATATGTAAGTTCAACTTTGTTTTTTGTACTATCTATAACCAACGCTTCTACAAAACCATGACTTGGCGTAGGAACATATACAACTTCTCCTTTTCGAAAAGTCTTTTGTGTTATTGGTTTATTTTGTATAACTTTTCGAACTACCTTTTTAGATTTCTCAGAATCCATACTATAACTATATATACTGTATATATACTATATATACACTATATATACACTGATATACATTTTATATATTATTTTTTTTTTTTGTAATATTATATAAAATATATTTTTTATGAAAAAAGTGTAATTGTTATTAGATATAAGAAATTTATATTTATTTTTTTGTAATATTTTATTTTTTATTTTTTTAAATGAAGATAACTCTGGAAGAGGGGTGTGGGTGTCTTTGCGATTTGTTTTGTTGTTTTACTGTTCCTAATTCCTCTTTTAGTCTTTTTTCTTCATTGTTTATTTATTATTTATATTTTCTAGCATTGCTTTATATCTTAATATACCGTATTCTGTTTCCCGTTCAATAGTTCTTTCAGGTTCTGATTGTATTCTCTTTATTTCATCGTTTCTTCTTGTTTTCATATCTTCCTTTTGTTGTTCATGTAATCTATTTTTTCTTTCTCTGTTATTTGTCTTTTTTTTTATGTCATCCTTGTATAAATTTAGAAGTTCTATACTTTTAAACCATTTATCATGAGAGAATGGGGTAGTTACAATTGATGGGTAGAGATTAAAATATGTAAATAAATCATAATAATCAAGTTTATTAATAAAATTCTTTTTTACATTTTCGTAGATTCCATTTATTTTTATATTATTATTATTATTATTATTATTATTATTATTTTCATTTATATTTAATTTTTCTAGTAACTCATTTAATATTTTTTTAGTATCATTATTATTAAATTTTTTATAAAATTTTTTATTATCTTGATTATAGTTTTTTATTTTTTTATTTTCTACTATTTTTTTTATTGATTCTTTCCATCTCTTAAGTATTCTTTTAAGTATAAAAATTTTTAATTTCAAATCAGTAGAATCATTTACAACTGTTTTATTTTTTACAGGCGAAGTTTCCTGAATTAAATTCATATATTCTTTAGTTAATTTTTTAAGTGAGTCACTTGCGAACCATTCATCATGGAATTTATCCATTTTTTTATCTAAATTATTATTTATATTGTAATTTTCCCATTTGCCGAGATCTAAATATGAAATCAAATCAAAATAATAAAGATTATTAATAATTTTATTTTTTAAAATTTCGTAGGTCTTATCTATATTTATATTACTATTATTTTCATTTTTATTTAATTTTTCTAGTAACTCATTTAATATTTTTTTAGTATCATCATTATTAAATACTTTATAAAATTCTTTATTGTCTTCTTCTTGATTATATTTTTTTATTTTGTTAGTTTCTACTATATTTTTTATTGATTTTTTCCATTTCTCAACTATCTTTTTAATTACAAACATCTTTAATTCCGAATCAGTAGGAGTCTCTTCATTATCTCCATCCGGTATCCAATTATTTTCTTCATTTGATGAGAAATTATCAGAACTGAAAGGAGTATTGAAGTTTGATAAATATTCATTATCACTTTCACCATTTCCACCACCTCTTACCTTTTTACCTCTTTTCACTCTTTTTACAACTTTTTTCACAGATTTCTTTTTGGTAGAATATTTTTTTTTATTCTTTGAAAAAGGCATTTTGCTTAAACCAGCAAGCCCGGATAAACCTAAAGCAGAAATAGCAGCATTAATACCTTCTGGAGCAAGTAAGCTTAATACATCTCCTCCTTTTTGTTGTTGCTCTTGTTGTTCTTGTTGTTGTTGTCCTTGTTGTTCTTGTTGTTGTTGTCCTTGTTGTTCTTGTGGTATTCTATAACCACGTTGTCTGAATAGTGTAGGTTGTCCATTAGGGAGGTCCCCATTATTAGAGTCCAATACTTGGGCATTTAATTGTGCACTAAGGGCATTTAATTGTGCATCATTTAAAGTCTGATTCATAGAACTAGTATCTTTATTCGAACCACCTCTTACCTTTTTACCTCTTTTCACTCTTTTTACAACTTTTTTTACAGATTTCTTTTTGGTAGAGGGATTTCTACGAACAACCTTTTTGACAGATTTCTTTTTTACAGATTTCTTTTTTACAGATTTCTTTTTGGTTGAGGGTTTTCTACGAACAACCTTTTTGACAGATTTCTTTTTAGGATTTTTGATAATTTTACCAGTCTTATAATCAATAACAATCGATTTTCCTTTCCTACTATTTTTTCTACGAACAACCTTTTTGACAGATTTCTTTTTGACAGATTTCTTTTTGGTAGAGGGTTTTCTACGAACAACCTTTTTGACAGATTTCTTTTTGACAGATTTCTTTTTGGTAGAGGGTTTTCTACGAACAACCTTTTTTACAGATTTCTTCTTGACTACCTTCTTTTTAACAGATTTCTTTTTGGTAGAGGGTTTTCTACGAACAACACTAGACAATCCTGCTAAACTTGCAGTAGCAAGAGTAGGATTTAGTCCTGAAGGCATAAGTAAAGAAGAAAGCCCAAGACCTCCTCCTTTCTTATACATTTTTCTACAATTATAATTTGAAGGCATAGGATAAAAGTATTATATAGTATATATATAAAATTTAATTAAATTTTACTGTAATAGTTACATTATGACGATTTATTTTCTTTGTTGCAGTAATTTCTAAATGATTATCAGGAATAATAATACTTTCTACCTTGTTTTTAACAATCTTTTCCTTAGTGTCTTCTACTATTTTTTTTGAAGATTTTTTCGTATTCTTTTTTGAATATTCTTTCGTATTCTTTTTTGAAGATTTTTTCGTATTCTTTTTTGAATATTCTTTCGTATTCTTTTTTGAAGATTTTTTCGTATTCTTTTTTGAAAAAAAGTTCATTTCGTATTCTATTTCTTTGTAATACGATTCAATATAAGTTAAAATATTACTTGTAATTGCCCAACGAAAAAAGTTAAGTTGTCCTACAGTAGTTCGTATAAAATTATCTTTGTCTATATACAATAAAATTCTATCTCTTCTACAAAATGGGTCAAATTGTTTTTTGGAATATGCTTTTAATTGCGACTTGTAACTATGGTATACCATAAATTTTTCATTACCAATATCATAAATAACTTCATTTTCTTTTGCGTAATTTGTTACAAAATAGTCTATAATCCGTAAAGATAATGTAGATTTTCCCTGTATAACAGATTGTAAAGTTTGTAAGTTTTTATCTTTTTCATAATATTGTATTATCTTATTCATTAATACATGATCACGTGTCTGTAAATCTGTAAATGTTTTACATTTCTTTGATAATTCACTTTTTGGTTCTTTTACATAAGACAAACAAGACATTTCTTTTATGTAAAAAAACATTTACTTCTTTAAGTATCTACTATATCTATTATGTGTACCATATCTATCATACCCATTATGTGAATCATGTCTATTATATCCATTATATCTATTATATTTTTGAATATTATGATTAATGAACCATTTTTTTGCGTATTCCTCTTGTTCTTCTTCATAGGAATATTTATTTTTCTTATAACGAATATATGATAATGTTCTACAAATAAATGTTTTTTGGATATAGGTATATATAAAATTACTTCTCTTTATAGATTGGAGAAAAGTATTAGGTACATTGCTATGCTGTATTATTATATCTTTATAGTACATTGTCAATTCGTCCCAATTATGTAATATTTGTAACATAGAATCTTGTAAAGATGTAGGTATTCCTTTGTATCCTGTTGCAACAATATATTTTTCAGAGTTAGCTGGCCTACTTGTTAGTGGTTTAGTAATATACACATGATCATATACCAAACGAAGTATGTATAAAAGTTGGATAGAAAAAGTTGTATGCAAATCAAACATTTTACAAATAAAGCTTCCCCCCTTTTCTTGAATAAGAAATGCTGTAGTAATTTCTGCAAATATAATTTTACGAGAGCTTATTTCTTGATTATTAAAATCGCAACTGTAATCAAATCCACCATCTGCTGTAACCAACCAACATTTTTTACATAATGATGCATATTCTTTAATATGTGAAATATTGTATAAGTTTCCAGTTTTTAGCGAAACAAAAGGATTTTTGTATAAAAAATGACTTTTTCTTCTAAATATCTGATTCCACCCAGGAATATTTTTATTTTTAGAATATAATGTTAAACCATAAAATTGGTCATATATATTTTCAAATGTTCGTTGTTTATACAAAGCTTCTATAAATCCACCAGGTCCTTCAGCAATATTCGCTACATTTCCTGAATTTTTTTTGTATTTTTCTGGAATAACATCTATAGATGTATATATTTCTGTACACTTGAAAAATGCTCTACTTAGAGGTGAAATGTTTTTAGACATATTTTCACCGTGTAATGAGTTTGTCCCATATAAGGGAACAAGTTCATATGGATTTGTAGTTCGTTTTGCTTTATCCCAATATTTTTGGTATTCTTTTTTGTCTATTTCTGATTTTAGAGAACACATTTTTTTATTCATTAAAGGGAACTCATATGAAACCTTATCTAATGGTATAATATGTAAAGTTAATGGTATTATCCCAATACACTCTGGTAATTCTTGAATTAATCTTGGTAAATCCTTAGTAATTTTTGAAGACATTTTCCCATTAATAGTATGTATTATTATATTTTTCTTATATAAGAATATATACAAAAGGTATGAAAAATATTGTATGTATTCTTATAGTTTGTATTCTATGTATTGTAGTATTATATATTACTAATCCTGTTATCGAAAATATGGAAGATATAAGTGATGGTAATATACATTATAATGATATACCATTTGTAGATATTAATAAAGAGTCTTCAGATAATATAAATATAACCGAACTTTCAAAATATGACCCGTATAATAAACAATATTATGAAAATTATAATACAATAGAATTTGAAGGCGAAACATATATAGTAGATAAGACTAGTAATTCTTCTATAAAATTAAAAAATGGAAAAGAAGCAAAAGTCGGTGATTGTCTTCATGGTGAAAAAATATTATATAATTGGGATAATACAGGAAAATATAGTTATAAATGTGTAGATGCTTGCACTAACAAAAATGAAGATATGTATTATTATAGATATAATGAAAATAAAAAAGGACTAAAATTACCAAATAAACTAAAATGTTGTGATAATTTCGAAGAAAAAAAAATAGATGGTAAATATATTTGTGTACCCAGCGACCCTTCTCAATCAACTGTAAGTGATTATATAGATGGTTTTCAAAAAGTAGGAGGTATAAGTACACGTATACCTCCACTTACATCTCCACTTACATCTACATCTCCACTTACATCTACATCTCCACCTCCACCTACACCTCCACTTACATCTACACCTACACTTACAACTACACCTACACTTATACCTACACCTACACTTACAACTACACCCACACCTACACCTACACCCACACCCACACCCACACCTACACCCACACCTCCACTTACAACTACACCTACACCTCCACTTACATCTACAAATACAGAAAAACAAAAAGCAATTATTATGTTTCGTCACGGGCAAAAAGGAACCGATAAGGATTATATATATGGAGATATATGTTCTGAGTTAGCCACAACAAATAATTTAGATTATTTAAAAAATAATACATATTATAGTGACGCAAATAAATATTTAGGTGAAATAAAATTTACAAGTGAATCTGAGTTTGTAAATGAAAAAAAGATATATTATGCAAATATATCTTTAACAGGATATTCACAAGGAATAGCATATTCTAACAATATACCAAAGATAATAGAAGACAATAATCTTGCGAAAATAAAAAAAGTATATATATTTAACCCAACAGATAATGCTAATTCTTATTTGGTAGCATATCCTTTATTACAAAAATTAGTAGATAATGATAGTAATATTGAAATTACTAGTTTTATAAAAGATGACAATTCTTATAAAGATATAAAAAATTCAATTAAAAATAGTACAGGATCTATTTTAGTAGTTAGTGAAAATGATAGCTTGGAACGTATTTCAGAAATGTTATATGGAGAAAAAACACTTAAAAGAGGTAGAGATATTTATGTATATAGATATAATGGAATTACAGAAGATAATGAACTAGATTTTGCCTCTCCAGAACAATATGTGCAAAATAGTGAAGAAAGTTATATAGACTGTGCACCACAAGGTTGTATAGAAATATCTTGTAAAATTAACGGTTATCAAGAAAATGAATGTTCTTATAAAAATTGGAATAATTGGTCCGAATGCCCGGATAATACTAAAACTATAATATATTAAGAATAATAATAAAAATACAATTTATATTTATTTATTTGCTTTTTTTTGTAATTTTAACATTTTTTTGTATACAGCATCCGTTGGATGTTTTGTTTTTTTGAAAATAAGACCACTAGAAAAGAAACTAAATGTCTTTTCATCTTTACTCATACCTTCTATATCGTCCAGTAATCTTGTATTTATATTCTTTTCTTGAACAACTTTATCCCATAAGTCTGAAAATGGAATAGTTTCTTCTAACTCTAATCCATATTCAAGTGCTATTTTTTCAAGATATGTATAACTTACAAGATATTCTTTATGAGATAATCCAATAGATTTTACAAATACATCAATAGTCATACTCCAATTTGGTTTTCCATTCATAAACTTACGTCTATCATACATTTTTGTTATTTTCCAAATAGTTTCTTTATTTTGTTTTCCTTCAATCATCTTTTTTCGTTTTAACGAATCATATATTTTCATTCCATCAAATGTAGAACATACAAACTTTCCTCCGATACGTAAATTATCAGAAACATTTTGTAAATATGTTCTAAGAGATAGTTCATCTTTAAAAAAGTAATGAATCACAAATTGAGAACTTACAATATCAAATTGGTATTTTTCTACTAATGTAGTTTTCATTTTTTCTTTCCAATCTATATTGTCTTTTTTCTCTTCTGTTTCACATGCTGAATCTTGATTTGGAAATATTGGTTTCGATAAATCACCACATAAGAATACAATACTCGGATCAATATTCTTTGCTCTTTTACCTGCTTCTTGAACACATAATGGGTCCAAATCAACTCCAACCATTTTTGTAAATCCAATTTCTTTCCATCGATTAATATCACCACCTCTACAAGAACCAAAATCTAGAATATGTCCTTTTCCTCTTTCCGAATCCTCTGGATCTAATTGAACTTTTTGCAATAACGTTTTTTTAACATATGCTGTATGGAAATTTTGATATCCTAAACGATTCTTTTTTGTATTTTGTGAAGTAGTATATGTAGTATTATCTGACACAGAAGTTTGTAAGGAAGTTTGTAAAGGAACTGATTTTTTTTGTATTATTGGAATAATACCAGATGTAATCATTTCTTCTGTGATTGGTTGTGTAATACTTTTCCAAATATTTTCAGCAACTTTTTCGTAGTTTCCAAAATAATCATTATGTTTCTTGTATCTTTCTGTTTTTTCTGGTCTATTTCGAATAGGAACCCAAGGAAAACGCTCACCTTCTTTGTAAGAAAATTCAACAATAGTATTATCTTCTATTTTTTCTACCTTTTTACTTAAAGGGTCATTTGTAAATATATCTTCATTATCATTTACAGGAACTTCTATCTTTTTAAAAATCTTTTTAATTGTTTTATTGGATACTTTTCCTGTACGTTTATTATAAGAGTCGTTCGAACTTGTTGTATATATTGTTATATATGTATATTGTTTAACAACACCAGATTCGTCTGTATAGGGTAATAATATATACTGGTTATTTTCATTTTTTCCAAATTCTACTAGAAAATCAATAGAATTTAGGGAAGGTGGTTTCCATTTAAATAAATGTTTCCATGACCCAGGTCTTGTTGGATAGGGGTCTACAGCAGGTATAAAAATTAGACCATCTACATGATATGGTAACAAGTTTCTTTTGTCCCATAACATTTTAGATTTTTCAAATATTTCTTGTTGATTTCCAAATAAATATGGTTTTTCATAAATTGAAATAGTGAATTCTTTTGTAGAAACGTCATCTATAAACTCTTTTATATAAGATAATCTTGAGGTTGTTTTTGAAAAACTTTCAAATGGTTTGTTTCTAATATCAAGATTTTTTGCATATAGAATATCATATACGCAAAACATATTTTTATGCTCGATATATTCTCCTTCTAGTAATGAATTATCCCATTCCTCCATATAAATATTCATAGATTGTATAGTACCATTTGAATCAATAAGAAACATATTTCCATATTTTTTATCAATTGTTCCCTTTGGTAATATATATAAAAGCATATTTACACCATCCGCCTTCACAGTAACACCGTAGTTCTGTAATATATTTATTGTACCAGCCTTCTTATTGATATTTTCAATATGAAGAGTTACAGGTTTTGCTGTGATAAAGTCGTAGTGTGTAAAATGGTTCTTTGTATTCTTTGTATTTTTTTTTGTTTGGATAAATGACTTGTATGTGTAAGTAATCTTTTTTTTTATAGAAACAGGAAGAAGATACGGTGTCTTATAATAAAAACACATTAATTGTGATATATATTGTATAAAAGGAGTAAATACATCAATATCTGTATTTTCACCAATATATTCTACTTCAATTTCATAACAGGGTGTATTTTTTATAGTATTAGATGAAGCTAATGTATTACCTTTACCATATTTTACAGCTGTCATATCGATACGAAACAAGTTATCATCTGTAAAAAAAGAAGTTCTATTTTGGAACCTAAAATCTTTTGAAAAAGAGGAATCATCCAGGAGTGCGAATTTCTTATTATCCATTTCTGTCTCCTTGCTAATACATACACGAATCGGGTAATTAGACAAGTTTAAGTAATCCTCTCTTTTCTTCTCAATCCTATATACTTTATCAGGAAAGCTTTTTTGTGTTTTTTGAATATCATTATACAACAAGTATGTTTTTATAGCATCTATTCCAACAATTGTTTCACGAATATTCTTATTCTTTTCACTTGTTGTATGTAATTGTGTGCTAGTTTCGTTTCGTAACCCTAGACCACCATTTTCTATAGAAAATTGTAGTCTTTTTATAATATCAAAAAAAATACTGGAACTAATATACTCATATTGATCTGATATAGAAGGAAATAACCTTGCTTCTACTTCATATTCTTTTTTACTCATTCCTTTGACTAAAAAAGATGTAATTCGTTTTTTTTCAGCATCAAGAATATCAAACATTGTAAGTATTTTTGTATTATATATAATATACAAAATACTTTAAGTATTAATCATTTTTTAATATACCATATGGAGAAAATTTACCTGTATAGTTTTGATGTAATATTATACAAAGTGTATTATTTCTTGGGATACGTGCAGGAATAGTGTATAAAAAGTTCCCATCTTCGTCAGAACGAACAATAATACACTCACAATTGTTATACGAGAATAACATTTTACATAATTGGGAAAAGTATATATTATTATAAGGGTCTGTTATAAGTTCCTTATCGTACATAATTTTTTGTATACATTTTTGGTATTTTTTATTTGTTGTAAAAGAAGAACACATTGTTTTACAGTATTCTTTCATCATATAAGATGCTTTTTTAGGTAAATGAATACTGTCTATATATGTTTTATGAACAAGACACAAGAAAGATTGTAAAAAAGTGTTATTTCCTTGTAAATAACAATATGGTTCTGGAACTAATATACTTGTTTTACAAATTATATTACTACAATTTCCATTTGGTTGAGTATAGGATATACTATGATCTATACAGTTATCCTCAATAATTGTATTGGAATAGGGTGAAATAATTCTACATGGTGAATGTAATAAGTTTTTTCCATAAGAAGACAAACGAGAATATTTTAAGGAGCTTATAACAGGAAACATAGTATCAATAAATTTTTTTTCTATACCTTATAACGTAGTATCTTTTAAGTAAAAATTGTGAAAACTAATAATTATTATTAATAAGCTTCTTTTCGTTATCTATATAGAAATCTATCCTATTCTGAATTTCATCCAATATACTTGTATCAAGAGTATTGATATTTATAAATATACCATTACTATTATGTGTATACTTACTCGAATCGACTGTGTTATAAAGATAATAATATAATTCTAATTGAAACTCCTTTGACATATTTTCTATTTTTTTTACAAATTTTTTCTTATATTCATTTGTATATTTTGTATCACTTATATTCATAATTTTAATAAAACACTATTTTTTTCTTTAAGTATATCTACTCTTTTACAGAATTTATATCGGATTCAGCACCGGATTCAGCATCGGATACAGCACCAGATTCAGCATCGGATTCAGCACCAGATTCAGCACCAGATTCAGCACCAGATTCAGCACCGGATTCAGCACCAGATTCAGCACCAGATTCAGCACCAGATTCAGCACCAGATTCAGAACCAGATTCAGAACCGGATTCAGAACCAGATTCAGAACCAGAACTGTCACTACTAATATCTTCAGAGTCGTTATCGGTTGTATTTCTCTTCATATCACCTATATTAATTTTTTCACCATTACTTGGATTTTTTTTTATATTTTCAAGTATCATTTTCTTTTCTTTTTCAGACGCAATTTTAGCAATAATTTGTATTACAGGACTACCTAGTTTATACTGTATATTTATATTTATTACATCAATAACATCTCCTATTTTATATATAGGTTTATTTTCATCATAAGGAACAAGTATATCAAAGGGTCCAGAAATTGATCGGACACCAAAGTTGTTTATACTTGTAATTTTACAATTCATTAATCCTTTTATTGTAGGGTGAATAATTGTCGCATCAAAAAAAACATTTGTTCTTACATTACCAGTTGTATTATTGACACTTGTGTAAATATTTCCAATTGAAACATTGGAAATAGAGTCTTTTTTTATAAACCCTTCTTTGTTGTATTTTCCCTCAAACGTATCTACAATATATTTTGAAACATTTTCTGTATAGTTTTTATGCAAGAATGAAGCTGGAATGTGTATTTCTTTCTCTATATGTATCGGACTTTCTATATTTTTAAAAGAATCCATTTTTACTGTATATATTATACAGACAGTATATATGTATTATATATGATTTTACTATATCTTTATATATAAAATCAATTTTTCTATACCGTATCCCCAAAAGAGTAATCTATTATCCATATTTTTTTGCTATATGTATCAAGTATTCTAAGTAGAAATTCTATTTGTATGCATATAGATCTTTTTGAACTTTTTGTATTTTCTTCTATTTTAAAATTGGGTATAGAAAGTTTGTGAATTTCATTTTCAAGGTACTTTTTAATATCTATAAGTATTTTTATGGAACCAAAACTTGAACATACTTTACCACGCAACTCATTACGTTTAGAGGAAGTATTTTTGTTTTTTATAGTTGTAAAGTCAAATATTTTAAGATACTTTTGCTTATTTTTATCTTTTGTATCCAAATGTCCTATATATAAGGGAGATAAAGACTGTTCTCTAAGTAAATTAATATACTCTCTTCGTGTAATATTTTCAGAGGATGAAAATACTTTTTGTGATGGTATTTTTTTCCATAATTTTGTATATTGTATAGATTTTAACATATTTCTAGAAATAGTTTCATCATTCGGATTACAAGATTTCCATTTTATAGTTCCTTTCCTCTTATCTGCTTGGAAACATAAATTTGTAGTAATTAAGGTTGTATTATTATAGATATTTCCTTTTTTTGTAAAAAAATCTACAAATTCTTTATCCAATTCTTTGCTACTATACAATATTTTTTTACAAAATGAAATAGTCTCTTTTTCCGATAATATAGAAAACACAGTTTCTAAAAGTTGATTCCTGTAACCTGTATGATTTGTATATGTTTCTATATATTGTTTTATACTATTATACCTGTTATGTACAATTTCATATATATTTTTCTTGTTTTTTTTATTTTCTTCTTTCTCTATTTCTAGAACTTTTTCAAAAATAAAAGGAACTTCTTTTGGTTTTGAGGATATTGGTATTTTTTTATATAATAAAGGAGACTTTTCATCAAACAGTTCATTTGGTTGAAATATATATAACTGATCTTTTTCTATAATGTACCCTTCTCTTTTATATTGGTCCTGAATACTATATTCAGAGTCCTTGTTCATAACACTTTCAAGTCCAAGATAAATGTATATAGGTTCCATGTCTTTATGTTTCTCTTGTATAATAGAAAATATCTCACTAATATGATATACAGGATTTTTATGAAATAATTTCTTTAATATGTTTTGGACTTTTAATATATCTATATTTACAAAATCTTCTGTATATGTACTTTTATTTATTTTTACATCACCTGTAGGTTCCCATGCACATTTATAAGAACACGATTTCATATAACCACATTCTCTGCTAAATGGTGTATCTCCTGTTGTAAAAAGTATTTTTTTCCCAATAGAATTTTCTTGTTCTATATTTCTTCGAACATTTCGTATATTGTTATATTTTTGAAATAAACAATCCACAGCAGATTCTTTTAATACATATTCTATTTTTTTTATTTTCTTATCTTTATTCTCTGATAATCTGTAAAGGTACTCGTCATATGTTTCTATGTATCTATCTTTTCCTTTTAGAGATATAGGATTTGTTATACAATATGTATATATATCTACATTTCTTTCACTTGGTAATAAATCTTTATGAGATCCGTTACGAACAGCTCTCCCTTCAATTTGGTCGTTCTTTGCTTTATTATACCACCCATCCATAATATGGACTTGACGAATTCTCTTAAAATCTACACCTTCCGCTGAAACTTCGGAACCAAGTAATACTTTTACAAGTTTTCCATACTTATTATCTTCTCTATTTACATGACCTGTAATTTTTGCTACATCGGAAGATGTGAACTCTTGACTTCCTGTTAAAAGCATATATTTTGCCGGAGACCATTCATGATCTCTAGAATCATGTTTCTCTTTAAAACATTTATAACATATTGGTTTTTTCTTTGTATCCGAATAAAATAAAGAATATTCTCCCCCTGTTATATTTGCAGGTGTAAACCCATTTTCTTCTAGAATAAATGCCATTACTCGTAACGAAGCAGGAATATATTTAGAATATACAAAGGATATTCCTTTAGACATAAGTATAGAATCAATAATTTTTTTCATTTTTGATGAATATTTTCCTATATTTTTTTGAAGTAAGAATCCTTTACAAAAAGAAGAATAGCTATATATCTCATTACCAGATGAGTTTTTTTTTGTTACAAAAGTTGATTCATTTGGTATTTTACTATATCCACTTATTCCATAAGTACCCTCATTTTTATTTTGTAAAGGAAAAACAATATTACCTGCTTGAATTGGTGCGGGTGCACCTGTTGCAGATATACTTTCCGAATTTTTAATTAATTTTTGAATAATAGACTTATATATTTTATATTGAAACATATCCATAGGACATACTATAAGTTTTGTATATTGAATTCTATTTTTTTCGTTGATTTCCGAACCATTAAATATATATTTACTTGTAGGAATAGATGCTTCTTTAGGAATCATTTTATAAGGGAATCTTGGTGTTTCTCCACCGCGAACGTATGAAATATATCCTTTTATAGATTCTCTAAAAAGTTTTTCTCCATTTTTTACAAAGATACTATTTGAACTTTCATCAGATGTGAATATGTTTTTAAATGTAATAATAGGTCTTCTATCATTTAATCGCAATAAATTAATAGAGAAAAGTATATCTTCTGGTCTATTTATCATAGGAGTAGCGCTCATTAGAACAAGTCTAACATTTTCAGCATTTCCTATTATAATTTGTATCGCCTCACGAAAAGAGCCTTCTTTTTCATTTAATGCTCTATGAACTTCATCAATAATAATAACTTTATTGGAATATATTTTCTTAATTTCATTACGTTGTATATCTGTGAGTTCTTTTTTACCATCCCAATGTATTTCATTTGACAGTTTATTAACTAACTTAACTCTTCCATAAAATTCATATATATCATGTATCATTTGTTGAATTTGTTTTTCTTGTTTCTCATAAGATAATTTGGATGATTGTAAAGAATATGTTTTACCCGTACATTGAACAACTTGTTTAGAAATTGCTTTCATCTCTTTATCTTTATCAAAAATAGTTCTACGGAATTCATTTTGAATAATATTAGAAGCTATAATTAATATTTTTTGCCCTTTTTTTTGAACTAATTCACGAAACCTTTCTGCTATAGAAATAGAAGCACATGTTTTTCCTGTACCTGTTCCATGAAATACAAGAATTCCTTTGTATGGAGTAGTTCCGGATATATAATTTTTTAGAAAGATTTGTTGAGAGTTCAATACAAAATTACCAGAGGTTGGAAACATTTTTTTCATAGTTTTATACGATTGGTCGTCGGGGTCTGGTAAAGGAGGGGGTTTTGTTTCAAAAAATTCTTTTTTGGAATAAATTTTTTTATAAAAATTCTTATCACTGAGTTCTGGATAGGGTATATAGGATTCAACCATAATTCGAACTATATATTGTGTTCTATATACTATATCATTTTTTTCCTACATATATTTACAAATGATATTTACAAATGATATTTACAAATGATATTTACAAATGATATTTACAAATGATATTTACAAATGATATTTACAAATGATATTTACAAATGATATATAAAGAAATTATTATTTTTTTACTATAAAGTGTATGAAATATAATAAACAAGTAAAACAATGTAGTAATTGTGGTATTTATGGCCATATCTATAAGCAGTGTAATAAACCCGTAACAAGCTATGGTATAATATGTTATAGAAAAATTATGTCTTCACCGTATTTTTTATTAGTCCAAAGAAAAGACAGTTATTCTTTTTGCGAATTCTCCAAGGTTCGATACAATATTCATGACCGAGAGTATATTCTATATATGATAGAGAATATGACAAGAGAAGAACAACTTTTTTTACAAAATATAAAAGATATATCTGATATGTATAAAAAAATATGGGGAAAGAAATACAAAAAGTATAGCAGTTATAAGAAAAGAAAAATATTACAAAAATTATGGATCGGTGTTAATGATAAAAATAGAAACAATTTTACAATACATGATGTTATTAAAGATTGTAAGAAATATAGACAAACTCCTGAATGGGGATTTCCAAAAGGAAGAAAATTGGAGTATGAATCTGATAAACAATGTGCTATACGAGAATTCTCTGAAGAGACATGTATAGAAAATACAAAAGTTTCTATATTACATTATAAACCATTAGAAGAAACATTTACTTCTTCTAATGGAGTTTGTTATAAACATATTTATTATATAGCATCCCTTGATAAAACATATAAACCATTATACCTTTTTCAGAAAGAAGAAATTGGAAATATTCAATGGTGTTCTTTTGATGAGTCTATACAAAAACTTGAAAAAAAAAATATACAACGAATACAAATTCTATATTATGCATATAATTGTATTTTGTGAAATCTAATATACTTATATACAACATATGCAAGAATACACAATATTCCGATATATAATAATTGATATCCCTCTGGATTATTAGGATATTTTTTATACATAGATAAAATTCTTTGTAAAGCTTCCTCTCTTGATAAAACAGGTTTTCTTGTTTTTTTATTTACTTCATTGTGTATATCAATCGTCCAATATAACAATTCCATTTTACTTCCTGCTTGTATTGGAACTTTTTTAAGATTATCTTTATAATGTTTTCTACAATGCCTACAGGGAAGTATGTCTCCTAGTGAATGAAAAAAGGCAATTGTATTTTCTTTTTCTGTTGGTGTTGGATCTTTTGGGTAATTTATAGCAATACTATGTATAAATACCCATGCGCATTTTCCCCATATATTCTGGTTCATGTATAATATAACCCTATATATTTGTTGTTGGTAATCCAAATTTCCGTGTCCACCAATTAAATGATAGATATGGAGGAATAGCTTTTTCAATACGAGGTCCAAAGTTTTTACTAGGTCCTCGTTTTACAAGCTGTTCTATCTTCCAAATAGGTAATGAATAATTGAAATATCGTAATCTTGATACAAACCCTTTAAACCCACCAAATTGATTAATATATAAATCACCAACATTTTGTCTTGGCAACCCTTTTAATACAAATCTATTTTTAAGAAAACCATTAATATACAAGTCTAATTTATTATTAATTACAACTAATGTAAAATGAAACCATTTTTTGTAAGGAATATTATTAATATCATATTTTTCCAAATAACATTCTTCTCCTGTACAAGAATCATCATGTTCTTTAAATGTATTTATTCGTACAACAAGATGTAATTGATTATCATATTCTTCTAACCATAATCCAGGACATTGATTTGGTAAAGCATTCATATCTCCTTTGTGGAAAATATGCTTACAATCTCTTTTATACTCATCAGTACAAGGTTTATCATTAACACCATCAATACATATACTATTTTCATCAGGGTATAATTTATACCGAGACTTGGATTCTGTATAATCTACATACAACCATCCGGAATAGGTATATTCAATACCATATTGACCATCTATAGACGGCATAATCATTTTTGATGGTTTTACAACAGGGTCTGACGCATCTTTTGTATATTCTACCAGAATAGGTTCTCCATCATTTGTAGTAGTATATCCTTTTACAACCGTAGTCACAATAAAATACATAATCATAGAAAACATGATAAATGCTATAAGTCCCAATAAAAGATTAGATGTCTTTATTTTACCAGAACTATTTTTTAAACTAAAGTTTGCCATCTTTATATGTTATATACAATATATAATATAAAAGTATAAAAAATTCTTATTTTTGCTTATTTCTGTTTTTTATATTATTTTTTATTTTTGACTTAGTACTTTATTTTGGCTTATTACTTATTTTGGTTTTTTTCGGGTCATAACAAAAATATCCACAAGATTTTTTATAATTATGCGCGGAACTTACACGTTTTGCATTATGAGGTTGTATTATTTTTTTACCATCGGAATTCCTTTCACGTGCTTCTGTTGCCCCAGGTTTATGAGACCAAAATCCAGAAGAATCCATTCTATAAAAATGGTAATCTGTATCATCTCCATCATCTACTGCTAAATATGCTTTCTTATATCCTTTGGGACATTTATCTCTATAAGAAACTCGTATTACAGAATTATTATCAGCCTTAATTCTTTCAAACATCCTATCACAAGAACGTATATCTTTATCTGTTAAATACGAATATCCAGAAGAATAACCAGGTTGTGGCTTTTTTCGAAAATGATATTGAATAATATCTAACGCGTATGCATAACAATTATGTGTCTCTTTAATTTTTTGTGAATTGTTCCACTTACTAGGTTCATAATCCGGTTCACTACCATTCAATCTAGAGAATACAGCTCTCTTTTTTTCTTTTCCTCTCATGAAGTTCCAGACTAAATCATTATTATTAGAAAAAATTGCTTTTTTCGTTTGTGGTTCTATTCCTCCTTGTTGAAGCATATATACTATATATTTGTAAAAAGTTTATAAAAAATACATGTATACTTGATTTGATAAAAAATACATGGCTACACGTTTAGAAGAACTAGAAGAACATATACTTATGTTAAAAAACAAGAATACAATTCTTTCAAAAAAGTTAGAATATGCTACACAACAAATAGAATATATGAAATCTATGAAATATACAAATCATACACCCCCATTGTCTATATATTCTATAGATTTTCTGTATAGTACTCCAAAAAATACAGAATATGTAGACGTAGTAGCTATTGTAAAAAAAGGACAATTACGATGCCCTATTATACGAATACCATATACAACATTATCAAAAATGCTCTTACAAAAAATCTTTTTGATAGAATCGTATATACATACTGAAAAATACGCATTATTGCGAAAAATTGAAGAAAAATGGGTATGGTGTGTTGAAAAAAATTAAAGAAAAATGGGTATGATGTGTTGAGAAAAATTGAAAATATTATTATAGTAATTCATGTAGTATATCTGGTATATTCTATAAGATAGGTATTTCCAATTTTATATACAAACAAAATGAGCTGTAAAGCATCTGTTCCAGTATCTATTAAAAAGGTATTGTCAGGTGATTATAAGGGGGAATTTTGTATTATAGAAGATATTTTAGAAAGTTCAAGAAAAACACAAAGAGCATATACACCTTGTAAAAAAAAAAAGTATAATCAGTATGTTTGTAAAAATCATGTTGCGCAGGAGTCAAACATGTACTTTGCCATTATTATAAAAAAAAATATATATGTTCAAAAAAAAGAAATGTACAATACAATACCTTCGTATCATCAGCCTTTACAATGTTTCATAACACCTGAACTACAAGAAAAAGTACAGCATTATTTGCAAAAGTAATATATGTATATGTGTATATATGTATATAATAATTATAAAAAATAAATATATAGATACTATATAAAATAGTAATAAGATATAATATGGGAGCAACACAAGGAAAACCTGTAGAAAATGGAGTAAAACAAGAAAATGATATAGTAAAAAAATTACAGAAAAATATTTTAGAAACCGCTTCACCTCTTTTTACAGAATACAAGGGTATATTACAGAATCCTGATTTTTGTAATAGTATTTCATTACAAGTTACAGAAGACTTACAAAAACTTAAAACATTTACATTACAGAAACTTACAAATACACAAAATTCTAAGAAAATAACATTACAACCTGTTTTTTTACCAAAAAAAAATTACCCTGATGAAAAATTTGAAATAAAGAAATTTCCAACTTTACCTGAATATTTTACAAAAAAATGTAAAATACCAACATCATTAGAAAAAAACAAGTTTACAGAAGTTGATTATATTATTAAAGATTTTTTTATTCGTCGTAATGAACAATTCGGTGGAGATAATAGTATCAAAGTGTCTAATGGTATGGAAGAAATAAGAAAACAAATGGAAAAATTAAAACAAAAATTACCTGTTAATAGTCCTCTTAGCATTAATACATACGAAAAAAAAAAGAATCCCGTTTTTGAAGAAGTTAAATCATCTCAAAAAGTTATAAATTCCGAACAAGAAGAAGTTAAACCGATTCAAAAGGAAGTTAATTCCGAACAAGAAGAAATGAAACCCGGACAAGAAGAAATGAAACCCGGACAAGAAGAAGTTAAATCCAAACAAGAAAAAGACGTTAATTCCAAACAAGAAAAAGAAGTTAGTTCCGATCAAGAAGTTAGTCTCGAACAAGAAGTTAGTCTCGAACAAGAAGTTATAAATTCCAAACAAAAAGAAGTTAGTTCTGATCAAGAAGTTATAAATTCCAAACAAAAAGAAGTTATAAATTCCAAACAAAAAGAAGTTATAAATTCCAAACAAGAAGTGAAACCCGAACGAGAAGTTAATTCCAAACCCGAACGAGAAGTGAAACCCGAACGAGAAGTTAGTTCCGAACGAGAAGTTAATTCCAAACCCGAACGAGAAGTGAAACCCGAACGAGAAGTTAGTTCCAAACAAGAAGTTAGTTCCGAACGAGAAGTTAGTTCCGAACGAGAAGTTAATTCCAAACAAGAAGTTAATTCCGAACGAGAAGTTATGAAACCTAGACAAGAAAAAGATATAAATTCCAAACAAGAAAAAAAAGAAGTTATTCCAAATAGAAAAAATAAAGAGAATATAAGACCAGATAATTCACGTAAGGAACCTAGAGAAATTAGAAAAAAAGGAATGTATGTAAAAATATTTGTATTAGAAGGATGTCCTTATTGTATAAATGCTATAAAGTTATTAGAAGAAAAAAAAGAAGAATACAATATTACTATTAGAAAAATTGTTATAGATCAAAATAAAAAAGAAGAAGGTAAGACATATCCACAAATATATATTAATGGGAAATATATAGGTGGATTTGATAAACTTCAGGAATATTTTATAAATACACCTGTAAAAAAAGGAAACAATACACCTAATGAAACAAAAGAAGAAAATAGTACACCTGTAAAAAAAGAAAATAGTACACCTACAAAAAAAGAAAATAGTACACCTACAAAAAAAGAAAATAGTACACCTGTAAAAAAAGAAAATAGTACACCTAATGAAACAAAAGAAGAAGATAGTACACCTGTAAAAAAAGAAGAAGATAGTACACCTAATGAAACAAAAGAAACAAAAATAGAAATTAATATGGAAAAAGTTACAAAAAAAGATTTATGTAAGCTAATTTTACATCACTACATGGTCCGAGCAAATCTTGTAGCTGCAATACTAAGTGTTACTTCTGGTAATTTTAAAGAAAACTTTTGCTTACAGAGAATACAAGCTTTGCAAAATGGAAGAGTTTGTTATCCCAAAAATTCAAATAAGATTTTAGAAGCAAATAGTGATATTACAGCATCAAACTTAATACAGTATCATATATACCATTTTTCTCAAAATGACTGTGAGAATAACAAGGGATTGTATAAGATATTTAATAAAGATAAAATAGAAGAAATCAAGAAGGGTGATACTGTACTAACAAGTAAGTATTTGGAAAATATAAAACAAATGAAATTATTATATTCTTCTACATTAAAAGAACTGTATAAAGTTTCAGAAAAATTAGTGAAAAATCCTACTTTAACAAATGAGGACCTAAAGATATTGTGTGTTAAAACAAAGGAGCTCCTAGATAAAATGTATAATGGAATCCAAGTAGGGTATATTCGTGGAACTATAGCTCTTTTGCAAATTGAAAATGAGCTACCTAAAACAATAAGTAAGTATTCATCGCTATAGTAAAAAAAAAATATATACCTTTAATATGGTAATATGGATAATTCTATATTATCCGGGACTGTAGTTCATAATTATAGAATAACATCTACTACATTAGGAAGAGGTTCTTCAGCAACTGTATATATTGGATACAATATTGAAACAAATAAAAAAGTAGCAGTAAAAAAGTTTGAACTTATACATTCTAGTTCTAGAAGCAAAAGAAGAGCAATGCGAGAAATACATATATTACAAAAAGTGAAACATCCTAATATTATAAAAATGTATGACTACTATATTGATAAAGAACATAGTAATATTTACATTTTTTTAGAATATTGCGAGAAAGGAACTATAAAAAACTTTCTTGGGAAAGGAGGATATATTGAAGAAAAAGATGCACATAGATTCATGTTACAGTTCATAAACGCCCTTCAGTACTTGTACAAGAAAGGTATATATCATCGTGATATAAAATGTGACAATATCCTGGTTTCGTCGAACTATAATATTAAAATTACAGATTTTGGTTTATCAACAATAAATACAAATGGTATATTTTATAAATTATGTGGAAGCCCACTATATATGGCACCTGAAATATTATTACATAATACCTATAATAAAAAATCAGATATATGGTCTATTGGTCTAATAATGTTTCGTCTATTATTTGGGTACCATCCCTTGTATCATATACAAAATATACATGAATTAATACAATATATCAATACATATACTATATTTTCTATACATGATACAAAAAAACCAAAAAAAATAAAACTATCTGAAAATTGTATAGATATTTTAAAATCTATGCTTGTTAAAGAATGTTCATATAGAATAAATTGGGAAAAATTATTTGAACATCCTTGGTTATCTCAAAAGTTTCCAGAAGAAATAATAGATCCAGATTCTAGTAATAATAATAGTAATAATAATAGTAATAATAATAGTAATAATAATAGTAATAATAATAGTAATAATAATAGTAATAATAATAGTAATAATAATAGTAATAATAATAGTAATAATAATAGTAATAATAATAGTAATAATAATAGTAATAATAATAGTAATAATAATAGTAATAGTAATAATAGTAATAGTAATAATAATAGTAATAATAATAGTAATAATAATAGTAATAATAATAGTAGTAGTAATGAAAAGTTACTGATTACTTCAAAGAATTCAAATACTTTAAATACTTCAAGAATTGTAAGTATAATAAAAGTAAACCATTTTCCAATAATATATCAACCAATTCGGAAAGGACATAATACTATGTATAATTCATCACATAATATATATAATTATATGTATTTCCCGTCATCATCCAAAAATACATATTCTCAATCAAACCAGACACCAATTAGTTTTTATAATAGGAAGATACCAGTTAATAAAGATATATCATTAACAAGTAGCTCTATTATAGAATATACTAATAATAATAATACATTTATTTTTACAAATAGTCTTATATACAATTTTACAAAAGAAAAAACACATTCCCTTACAAATATTTCATATAGAAATAATTACACACCCTTTACAATACACCGTACATGGCCTCTAGATCTTCCTGCATCTTCTCTAGTTCCAATTGGTGTGTTTTAGTTAATCCCCCTTCTTTAAGAACACCTTTTATATAATAATACATAGTTTTTGCTTCTTTCTTATTTCTATTACTTTGTCCTTTTTTCTTATCTACATTCTTTGAAGTATTTGAAGTATTTGAAGAATTTGAAGAATTTGAAGTATTTGAAGAATTTGAAGAATTTGAAGAATTTGAAGAATTTGAAGTATTTGAAGAATTTGAAGTATTTGAAGTATTTGAAGAATTTGAAGAATTTGAAGTATTTGAATTCTTTGAATTCGTTTGTGTAGACAATGACATATCTTTATACGTAAGAAGAATCTTGTTATACATCTTAATTAATGATTCAAATAAAAAAATAATAAATATAATAAACCTATTACGGATACCTTCTAACTCCTCTTTTTTAAGTCTCCATACAGGAGAAAGTAGTTTATAGTTATCTTTAAATTTTTTTATAGCACGCGATATAACAATTAATGGATATGTATTAAAAGCTTTAGTTTGTTCCTTATATATACTTTTTGATGTTTTTTTATTAATTGTTCCTGTGTTAACACTTGATTTTATGGTGCTTTCAGGAAACCAATATTGTATATCCTTATACCGAAAAATAGATTTTGTAAAAGGTTCCACAAATACAGGTGTGTCTGGTTCAATTGTTAATTTTATATCTTTAAAATTATCATATAAATAGTTCCTGTCATCTAATTTTGATCTATCTAAATATATATCATATGCGTCGTTCTTTTTATATTTATTCAAGAAATCATTTATACTGTAGTTATTTACAAATAACCCTACCCCCTCATCACTGATATTTTTACGAATATATATTTTCACAATGTTCTCTAGTGCTTGGAATTCATTTAGTTCTACTTTAATACCATTTATACTCTGAGTTACATTTTTGTTTTCCAAGTATATTTTGGTATTCTTTAATGCTTGTCTTACTTCATTTAATTTAGTTGTATTACATTGTTTTGTGGATTCAAATATAGGTTTATCTAGTTGTCTTGAGTTAGATTGTTTTGGATTAGATTGTTTAGAGTTAGATTGTCTTGAGTTAGATTGTTTTGGATTAGATTGTTTTGGATTAGATTGTTTTGGATTAGATTGTTTTGGATTAGATTGTTTATCACCTCCATATTTTCTACCCTCTTTTTTTTTGTTCTTACCTTTTATAATTATATTTGTTGTGCTAGAAGTTTTTCCTTTTGAAAAAAAATCCATACAATATGTATTCATTTTTTGCAAAGAATACAAATCAAATAGTAAAATATTATTTTCTTTAAAATCATTGTGAATAATACTTTTTACGAAACCATACAAAGGCCAATAAAAACAACACAATTCTTTTGAATCACCTTCCATAAAAAAATTGTAATTCTCTTCGGTAGGAGGCCATTTATAGTATTCTTTATATTGAAATACATACTTTCTTACTATATCAAAAAATATATCATAGTTTTCTGTTTCAGGGCGAATTTTTAATTGTATCCCTTTTTCCAATTTAATAGAAAAATTTATAAGACTAGAAAATTGACTAGATACTATACTAGATGAAATCATTATATTTCTTAATTTTTTAATATTTTCTTCTAAATCTTTCTTGTAGGAAACTATCTTTTTATACATCTGTTTACTATTTTCTTTCTTATTATCGTTAATCTTTTGAATTTGTATAAATGCATTATCAAGCTCTTTATAAAGTGGTTCTATAAACTTATTTTTTATAATATTTTTATAGTTTTCATTTATTGAAGATGTATGGTCTTTATTTATATCTGATATGTTTCTCGAATTTGTAGATGATATGTTTCTCGAATTTGTAGATGATATGTTTCTCGAATTTATAAATTTAATTTCTGTATTTTTTTTTTGTTCGTATATAGTTAAACTCATACTGTATATGTATACAATTTGTATATACTATTATTATACATTTATTATATCTTTTTTTAATGTGTTTTCTATTATATTTCTAATCATATCAATTGATATAAGTTTTACTTTTTTTCCATACTCTTCTTTTTCACTATTGCTTAATAACATATATTTCTCTAATACTTCTATCATTTGTGAATCGTTCATTTTCTTTTTGGATTCTTGCAAAGATATAGGATATGAATTAGAAAGGAAGAAAGACCCTAGACCATTTCTATACACAATTTTTTTATTTGATCCTTTGTTTGTAAAATATTCACTTCTATACATTTTCCAAGAAGCTATATTAGATATATTTTCTAATTTTTCCGTGACTATTACAAATGCTGTTTTTGTAAATGTAGACTTTTTAAATTTTTCACTATCTAATAACAATGAACTTGGTATTCCACCCATACCACTCTTACAATTTCCTTTTACAATACAGTTCCCAATTTGTAATAAATGGACTTTATTTTTATGTATAACAGGTAAATATATAAGTGGGACATTGTCTTTAAAAGAAAATGTATCATTGGAAAGTTCATACAATGTTGCAAATATATTGTTCCATACAAGATCTCCTGAAAGATTTTGTAGTTTTATAGTAAGATCTTCTGGGACATCTGCTGTTTTATTCTTACTTGTAATAGTAACTTGTAAACAATTTTTTATATCTTCTTGATATTCTGTAATATCTACTGTATACTTTGAATATTTTTTATGGAGTTCACTCATTTCATAATTTTCAATATATATTTTTAACATTACAACTTTTCTTAAAAAATATTCTTCGTTAAAAGCAGATGAGTTTCCTTTACTTTTATGTGGAGAACTTGATACCCACCATGAAGATATTATTGTATTAAGAATATGTAATATAATTTGTGACTGTTTACTAATATAACATATAGATACTAAAATACTTTGTATTTCTCTTTTTACTTTTTCATGCGTGTAATCATTTTTACTTATACGATAATCTATATACCTTTTTATATATTGTATTTTCTTAGAAAACAATCTTTTTAGTATATTCTCTACTTTACCAATTCCCGTATCTATCTCTATATTACTTTTTGGAATCCCCCCAAGTACTTCTTTTGGTTCAAATATAAAAAACATAACTTCAACCCATTTTATTACATCTCTATACCAGTATTTTGATTGTAAATTGTTAAGTGAATTTCGCAATGTTTCTTGTACATTTGAAAGGTCATTTGAAAATGAAGATATATATCTTTCAAATTCTTTCAACACATTTGTATCTCCTGGATATTGTATTGTTTTTCCCATTCTCTCTATTCTAAAAGAATTGTTTCCTTGTAATGATAATCCACCCATACTATTTTTATTACTATTTCCAAGTATATCTTGTAATGTAGATGTATATTGTAAAAATAATTCATTGGTATTTTTTATAATGGTTTCCCTGTTGTGCAATGAATTTTCAAATGTATCTGAACCTTCAACAACAGAATATGTTTTCCTGGATAGAGGAAATTGAATATTATCTATCATACTAGAAGACTTAGTAAGTGTGTCCCAATCTGTATCAAATGCTATAATAAGTTGTAAGAACAAAATGGAAATTGCTTGTGATAATAAAGTAAACCATTTCTTATCATCAGTAGAATGTAATATACGAACAAGTTCGGTAATGCTATCAATATCTAGATTATTCTGTTGCAAGGGTTGGTTAAAATTAGTAATAATTGTAGAAAAAGAAGTAAGCAAACAAGACTTTGTAGTTGCCAGTTTTGTTTTTATTTTTTCTACACTATCAATACCAGCTAGATCTCCCAAAATAATCTCTTTGTATGTTTTTACAATACTACTATCAAATAATGGTTGTTTTCTTTCTAATCGTATATCGGAACCATATGTAACAGGAACATAATACAATATTTTTTCCAATGATATATTTTGTTCTTTTATAGATACTTTTGACCTATCATAAAAAGGTGTTTTTATCATATTATGAATACACCATAATGCATACATTTCCGGTTGTCTGTATTCATAATCTTTTATTCCTATATAAAAAGGATTTTCGGGATGATTTATTTTTTCCATATCCATAGAAAGTATAGGTTCATAGTAGCTTTTCCCCAAGTTCCATAAATATTCACAATTGCTATTAGTATTATCTTTTCCAATATGTTTTGCTGAAGTGGAAACTTTTATTTTTTTAAAAATAATATCTAATAAAATAGAACCAAACTGAGAAGCACTTCCTACACATCGTCTCTCTATAGTCGTATATTTCCAACCTATCAAACTACTTACTACAAAAGAAACAGATTGTTGTACATCTTCTTGTAATTGCTTACTACAATCATACCCAATCATATCAGGTAATATTTTATATTCTTGTAATAACACATTTTCAATAATAGAAATATTTCCACTACTATCTCCTTTTTCTAAAAAATTATTATAATGTTCTATTCCCTTTTCTGTAATATTCGGAAGTATAAATTTTTGTATAGTATTTTGTATTCTTGAAACTTGAGATTGGTGTTTTACAACATATTCAATAATTTTTTCTACTTCTGTTACATCAGAAGTTTTATTAATAGATGCTTTTTTTCTATATACAGGTGTATAATGTTCATAGTGTTCTTGAATATATTTTCCGATATTCATAGAAATATGATAATGTATAATCTGTGAAACTATAGAAGAAAACATAGTTTCTTGTAAAGAATTGACAGGAATACCAAGCATACGAAGGGAATTATCAGAAACTAATCCATGTTCTGTTCTATCATGTAAGTATTTTTTAATCTTATCATCAAAATTAGACAAGGAGGAACTCCAATTATAATCATGTGTTAGTGTGTCGTTATATACGTATTGCTTACGAAGTTCTTTATGACTTCCATACTCTGCTTTTGTCAATGGAACCTTCATACAACCTATATATACTATATATATACTATATATATGTATACTATATATTATATATTGTGTATATGAACATATATTATATTATAGATACTATTTTTTTTTTTTGGAGAGATGGTGAGGTATCAAGCTCTGCTTCTGCCAGTTCAGATCCTCTCACGAAATAGGCTTCTATTTGCCTTTTCTCTTCTCTTCCAGGGCTTCCTTTAGCCTGACAGCTGCTTTTCTCTTCTCTTCCAGGGCTTTCTCTAGTTTGGCATCTATTCTTTGCTTCTCTTCCCGGACTTTCTCTAGCCCAGCAGTTGCCTCACAGAACTCCCGGGTTTTCTCTAGCCCAGCATTTGCCTCACAGAACTCCCGGGCTTTCTCTAGTTTGGCATCTATTCTTTGCTTCTCTTTCTGGGCTATCTCTAGCCTAGCAGTTGCCTCACAGAACTCCCGGGTTTTCTCTGGCCCAGCATTTGCCTCAAAGAACTCCCGGGTTTTCTCTAACTCAGCAGTTGCTTCACAGAACTGCTTCTCATAAAAAGCATCCATCTCCTCAATTAGTTTCTTTCGCTCATCAGAGCCTTCTCTGGCTCCGATAGCTCTTAATAGAAGCTTTTCGCATTCCATGTTCTTGTCATGTAGATCTGACACATGTTCAAAGGAACCTTGTTTCAGCCCAAGCTTAATTATCTCCATTCTTTCCTCCCAGATTGTCCGTAAATCTTTAAGCAGACCGTCAGTGGTCTTCATTTTCTCAAAAGCAATCGAAAAGTTCTTCGCTCTAGTGAAAATAGTAATACAATGTCCTTGACCCTCCCCGTGTCAATTTTTTTTTTAATCTAAAGATACTATTTTTGAAGGTTTTTTTTTACTTACTTATATTATGTAAAATTCTTCAGCTCAGTCAGATACGACAATAGCGATGCCAATCCCGTGTCCGTGATGTTGTTGCAATCACTCAAATCGAGATTCTGTAGCCCGGTCAATGAGGACAAAGAAGCCAATCCAGCGTCCGTGATTTTGTTACAACAACTCAAATAGAGCGTCTGTAGCCCGGTCAATGAGGACGACAGTGACACCAATCCCGCGTCCGTGATCTTGTCGCACCAATCCAAATCGAGCGTCAGCAGTCCAGTCAGAGAGGACAAAGAAGTCACTGTCGCGTCTGTGATTTTGTTGCAACCACGCAAATTGAGCGTCTGCAGTCCAGTCAGAGAGGACAAAGAAGTCAATCCCGCATCCGTGATTTTGTCACAATCACTCAAATCGAGATTCTGTAGCCGGATCAATGAGGACGAAAGCGATGTGAATCCCGTGTCCGTGATCTTGTCGCAATCACTCAAATCGAGCGTCTGCAGCCCTGTCAACGATGACGACAGCGATACCAACCCCGCGTCCGTGATGTTTCTGCAAAATGTCAAATTGAGCCCCTGCAGCCCTGTCAACGATGACGACAGCGATGCCAACCCCGCGTCCGTGATGTTGTTGCAATGACTCAAATTGAGCGTCTGCAGCCCTGTCAACGATGATGACAGCGATGCCAACCCCGCGTCCGTGATGTTGTCGCAACCCCACAAATTGAGCGTCTGCAGCCCTGTCAACGATGACGACAGCGATGCCAACCCCGCGTCCGTGATGTTGTCGCAACGACTCAAATTGAGTACATAAAGGTGTGGAAACAATGGCAATATCGATATCATCATCAAGTCCGTGATATTTTTTTCACTAAGGTTTAGAACCTTTTGCATCCCTAAAAATTTTTTGACTTTTTCTCGGGATGTCTTTGAAGTCACTGAAAACATAAGAATGTCTGCCAGTGTAAAGAAAGGATAAAAGCAATACAGAATTATATCGTTTGGAAGGGACGGTATAGAAAGCATACTCAAAAGCAACCGGAAATTTCTTCGCTCGAGTGAAAATAGTACTATAATGTTCTTCACCCCCCCCTGTCAATTTTTTTTTTAATCTAAAGATACTATTTTTTTGTTTTTTTGTAATGTAAAAGACATGATGTCTACTTGCCAGTAAAGGCATTCAGTTGCAGTTATAAGCCACCGAATATATGACAGGCCATGTTTATACTCGTTACTGTCGAGTGAAGGACAATATCTGCCGTATGGTCGCCATCTATTTTCCGTAAGACATCTAAAGCTTCATTGATTGGATCCAATAATGCTTTGATGAGACATTTAAAATCCTCATCGCTGTGGAAAGAAATCTTCTTGTATTTCTCGAAGTTCTTTTCTTCACGCGACAGTGGCTTCTTATATCGCCGGGGTGTCTTCAGAGGAATCATACGGTCGATTTTTGTTTGAAGCATGGTCTGCAAACGCTCGAGTCTATAAAGAGAAATTTCATCGAACTCTCCATCCACCTCACTGGACAAGAGAGAATCAATACTCCCTTTTACACTGACAAGTTCTTCTGTCAGCTTTTTGACAGCTGTAGTCTCTTGCTTTTTGACAGCTTTAGTCTCTTGCTTAGCCTTCTTCATGGAGGTTCTTTTTTTCCTCCTCCGACTCATCCCACTGAACCTCTTTCTGCGATTTTCCACTGTCCCCTCGACATCTCTTTTTCGGATTGCACTCGTTTTGTCGAGAATATCGCTGATAGCTTTACTGCTATAGAGCAGTAAGTGTGAAAACATCCTGACACAAGACTTATGTCCCTCAACAAAATCCATGTCTCCCATGGTTGCGAGGTCATGCATGTTTCTGGCTGCTCTTCTTAGCAAAAAAATGCATTTGGACACCGAATCCAGAGAATCTATTTTTTTTTTTAAGGTCTCATCGAATGTAGAGACCAAAGCCGTTAGAACAGCATAAGCTGTTTCTTCGGTGACTGTCGTGAAATTTCGTATGAATACATCTATTATACGAAATAACACTGGAACAGAGATCTTCTCTAAGAGTTCCTTCATTCTCATAAATATTTCATTCTGTGAGAAGGGACTTGTGCCACTCAACAAAATTTTGAACTGCTCTGTGCATCTCATGATGAGTAATTGTCAAAAGCAACAGAAAAGTTTCTCGAACGGAATGTTCGTCGCTCGAGTGAAAATAGTAATATATGTCCTTCACCCCCCCCGTGTCAATTTTTTTTTTAATCTAAAGATACTTTATACTATGAATACTCTAGATAAATACTTGTATCCAAAAATAATAAAAAAGAATTACAAAACATATACTTTACAAGTCTCAAAAATACATACTATAACATATTATACATATGGAAATTCAAAAGGGAAACCTGTATTAATAATTCATGGTGGTCCAGGTGGTGGTATAGACCCTATATATGCTCGATATTGTAATCCCAAAAAATATTATATCATTCTTGTAGATCAAAGAGGTTGTGGAAAAAGTACTCCTTTTGGAGAAACAAAAGAAAATACAACCTGGAATCTTATACAAGATTTTGAAAAAATACGAAACATATTACAGATATCCAAATGGGTATTATTTGGAGGTTCATGGGGATCCACGTTAGCATTAGCATATGCTACAAAACATCCATCTGTAGTATCGACACTTGTATTACGTGGTATTTTTTTATGTCGTAAAAAAGAAATACAATGGGTTCAACAAGGTGTTGGGGCAAACTATATTTATCCAGAAGCGTGGGAGCATTATACAAAAGTAATTCCAAAAGAAGAACAAAATAATATAATGAAAGCATTTGGAAAAAGATTTCGTGGAGAATTTGGAAAAAAGGCAAAGGAAAGGGCGTGTTTAGCATGGTCTCAGTGGGAAGCGTCTATTTCGCATTTACACACAACATCTCATAAAAAAATTTTACAAAAAATACAAAAAGGTAATCAATATATACCAATGGCACTTGTAGAATATCATTACTTTAGTCATAAAGGATTTTTTCCAAGAGATGGTTTTTTATTAGAAAAAAAAAATATACAAAAAATACAAAACATACCTTTATACATTGTTCAAGGTCAATACGATATGGTATGTCCTATAACTTCTGCTTATGAATTACATAAAAAATTACCAAAATCCAAAATGTATATCACTTTGGCTGGTCATAGTATGTTAGAAGAAGAGAATTGTAAGAAACTTGTAGAAATTATGAACTCTTTATGAATTCTTTATGAATTCTTTATGAATTCTTTATAAATTAATACTATTATTTTTTTTTTATGGGGTGTAGATGCCTTTACCCCATCCCGACATGTTGTCCCACTTAGGCTCGCGGTGCAACTGAGAATCAGAACTCTCTTTTGACGGGTTCCTTGTAGAGAGAGGTCGTTGTTCAGAATCACCTTTTGGAGTAAAAGGAAACATGTACTCCGCATATTCCCCATCATCTGTGATGTAGAGCCATATCTCACTGTTTGGCTTTGCCTTGATAGACCAGCCATTGTCGTTATCAGGAAAGGTAAACCTCGTGACATCCAACCCCTTGAACATACAGCTTTCGCCGTCTTTCAAGTTTATTAGTTCGCTACATTTTCTTGAATTTTCAAGAAAACTGGTAACCCACCTGTTGAAAAACGCGTCCACCAGAGGATCGCTTTCGTTGCACGCTGGCAACCTTATCTTCTCTGGTCCTGTGGCCCAAAGAGCAAGTGCTCCAAACAGGAGCAACGCCAGAGGGTACAAATATAGTAAAAGCATTACGGAACGAAAGTTTTTCAAAAGCAACCGAAAAGTTCTTCGCTCGAGTGAAAATAGTATAATATTATCCTTCACCTTCTTAAAATCAATTTTTTTTATATATATTAAAGTTATACTATATATATACTATGGTTAAGAAAATCATGACTTCCTCTAGTTCAAATATATCACCAAATAAGTCTCTAAATAAGTCTCTAAATATATCACCTAATACATCACCTAAAAAAGTCAAAAAAAAACCAGTAAAAAAGGTTGTAGTAAAGAAAGGGTTAACAAAAAATGTATTTCAAAAAATGAAAAACGCAAAAAAAAAATATGAAAATAATCCAGGAAATTCTGATGCCCGTAATACTTTTTATGAGAATGTAATCCGTATATCCAGTAATATTTCAGAAGAGCCATTCAAACGAAAAGAACCAAAACAAGATTGGTCTGTATATAAAACAGAAGAAGAATACGAGAAATCTATGAAAAGTAGTATTGAATTTTCTAATAGATATACAAAAAAACAAAAAGAATCGTTTGATACGTTACTCTATCATCATAATGCAGATGGTATAATGGCTGCATATATTGCTTGGGATTACATAACAGATGGGGGGACAAATAATGTTTCATTAACATTGGTCAATGCAGTTCCAGATTTTAGGTCAAAAGGTGGTGTTTCTGAAAATATTGTAAAAATAGAAAATTTTATAAGAAATAAAAAGGTTCTTATGGTGGATTTATCCTATAATAAAGAGACTATGGAACATGTAAAAAGTATTACACAAGAATTTGTGTCCATTGACAATCACAGAAATAAGGAAATACAAGGAAAACTAGACTATGCATATATTACAGATGATAGGATTGATCAAAAAGGAAAGACAAAGTCTGCTCATGCAGCTTGTGCAGCAACTTGGAAATTTTTTTATCCTAAGGAGCCAGTTCCTTATCTAATACAATCTATTGATAGTGATGATGTAAAGTTATATATAAAATATTTACCTGACCCAGACGCAATTATGATGGCAATAAATGTACAGTTTATAAAAAATCAAAGAAAACAATATTATAAAAGTAGAGATAGACTATTTGCCGACTTACATACTTTTATTACAAAAGGAACAGATGTTCAAAATATGAACTTTTTAACAGTTGTTGGGCAAATTATGAATAAGTATGCTGAAAATATGAAAGCAGAAATCGCATCAAAAGCACAACCTGCTAAATTTATTGTAAAAGATAAAACATATAATGTGTATACTTTAAATTATGCACAACCAGGACTATTAAAAAGAGTGGGGAAAAATATTGCTGAAAATCATAGAGAAGCGGATTTTGCAGTAATATGGTTTTATGATTTTGGAAGAAAACAATTTGAAATAAATCTTATTTCTTCTCATCGACCAGAAGATAATAAACAATCTGTTCGCGATATCGCAATCAATTTTGGAGGAGGGGGGGAGGCAGATAGTGCTAGATTTTCTTATAAAGGAAATATGGGAAGTTTGGAAAAAATATTACAATAATATTACAATACTATATACAGTATGAAAGAATTAACTTATTATGAATCAACTATAAAAGAATTTTATAGACAACATAAAGTAGGATTTGTATGTTTGTCTATACTAATCTTTATATTTGTATATTATTTTTTAGGAAAACACCATTTTGTAATCAATCATACTAAAAAATTTGGTATGTTCGATTGTATATATATGTCTATTGTAACACAAACTTTATTAGGACCTGGTGATATGCTCCCTGTTACAAGAATATCTCGTTTTTTTGTAATGATACAAGCATTTATTACTTTATCTATAAGTTTATTGTTACTTACTTAACATGTATGTGTAGAGTATAATAGAGATGATTCTATATCTATTGCATTCGTATATTGATTTGGATGTTGAACAAAAGATGTCATATTTCTAGAAGAAACATAATTATTTATATTTGTTCTGGGGACATTGTCGCATATTATCCCACCATAGTATATATTGTTTTTCATAATACTTTCTCTATCATCTTTTCTTGGTTCTTCCCACTTTTTTGTATTTGTAGAACAAGTATACGATATTTTTGGATTACAATTATTAGGATATACAGGTAAGGGTTTTGTATGTAAATACGATTTGGAACAAGATTTATAAAATTCAGATGGTTGTAAAATATAAGAATTCATATATATATATATATACTATATTACTATATACATAAAAAATATTATTATTAGATAACATTGTCACATACAGGTTTTGTAATTAAACTTAGGTTTAATATTTTACTCAATTCTTTTATTACTTCAATTCCTCTTACACTGTTCCTATTTGTATCTAATCTTGGAGATATTATACCAATTCCCATCAAACCTGGTATAATAGCAAGAATACCACCACCAACTCCACTTTTGGCAGGAACACCTGTTTCAATTAACCACGTATCCGAATATTCATACATCCCGTTTCCTAATACTTGTCCAGTAATATAATTACATTCTTTCTTTGTCATTATTTTTTTTTTTGTAATAGGATGTATACCTTCATTTGCTATAACACATGATATAGTTGCAAGATTATCAGAATTAACCATTAAGGAACAATGTTTTGTATATATATCAATTGTATCATCTACAGTATTGTACATTTTTTTCTTCGATTCTAATAAATATGCTAATGAAACATTTCGTTGGTTTGTTTTCATTTCAGAATCGTATACTTTTTTATTACATTGTAACTTGACACCTGCAAAATTGTTCGCATTTTTATACACCTTGTTCCAAAAATCTTTTTTGTTCTTATTTTTAATTGTGCTTGTTGTAGAAATTGCCCCGGCATTTACAAATGGATTTAGTGTGTGGTTTTTAGATATTTCAATAGCTGTAATAGAATCGAATGGTAAAAAACTCCCATATGACCCTATTTTTTTTTGTATAGAAGGTATTCCATTATCTCGAATTGCTAAAAATAATGCTAATACTTTAGAGATAGACTGCATACTTACTTTTTTACTAGTATCCCCAATATTATATATAGTTCCATCTATCAAACAAATAGAAATAGAGAATATATTTGGGTCTGTTTTTTTCAATTCTGGTATATATGATGCAACTTTTCCCTTCTTGTATCTTTTTGTCTTTTTATATACATTTTCTAGTATTTTTTGTATATCTTTCATACTATACAAGATATATATGTAAAAAAAAAATGATAGTATTGTTTGTGTATATATCAGTATTCTATATATACACAAACACCCTATATATACATAAAATATGGTCTTTGTAAAAATAACACAAAATGGTGAAGATTTCTATTTTCGTAAAGCGAATAGACAATGTCAAAATCTTATAAAATATAAGAAAAAAAATACAGTATATGTATTTTGCAAAAGTCAAAATATACAATCTTTTGAGAATACAATACATGGAATACATATGATGATTGAGTACATTCTACAAAACTATCATACTTATATTTCTGTATATATACCATAAAAAAAAATCACCCAAAAGTTGATTCACCTGATATATCTAAATACAGAAAACCATCTTCATCTTTTTGTTCTTCATAAATAGTTGATAATAGTGATGAAGTTGCAGGTAATGTATTATTTACAAATACAAATATAGCTTGTTCTGGTTCTAACTTAATTCTCTTACGTATAACATATAAAAATTGTCCTATAGTTAAATCTTGAGGGGTCAGGTACTTTTTCTTGTCTATTTCCGGTAACAAAGAACCGGGTGTATTTTGAACTATAACTGGTATTCTATCTGGGTATTTTTGAAGTATTCTTTCGGATTCAGATTTTCTTTTTTCAAATACATGTTTTTTTTGAAAAACATTTTGTACATTTGACATATTTATATGTTATAAAGAAGTAATATATATATATATATTATATACTTTTTATTTATACTAAATACTGAAATTTTTTTATATAAATTTCAATATTTATGGAAGACAAGAAAAAATTTAATACAAGAAACCCAAATAACCATTTGGTATCAAAAGAGGATATACAACAAATACTTAGTAAAGGTTCTATTGTAGAAGAAGTCGAAAATATATCCATATGGCAAAGGGCATTTGTACATAAGTCTTATGTAAAGCATGATGATATTATTCAAAATAAAGGAACTGTTCCTTTACAATCTCAATCTAATGAGAGACTTGAATGGTTAGGTGATGCCCAGTTACAAGGATCTATATCATCATACTTGTGGAAACGTTTTCCTAATCAAGATGAAGGATTTCTAACAAAGTTACGAAGTAAACTAGTAAAAACACAAAACTTATCTTTTCTAGCTTCTAGATTAGGTCTCTCTAGTCATTTATTATTATCGTACCATGTAGAATTTAGTTGCCAGGGTAGAACAAATAGTAGAATTTTAGAAAATACATTTGAAGCATTTATTGGAGCGATGTTTGTTGAATTTGAAAATAAAGAAAATTCTTCATACGCATATAAAGTTGTGAAAACATTTATAGAAAACATTGTTGAAAAGTATGTAGATATAGTAGAAATGTTATTAAAAGACGATAATACAAAAGACCAATTAATGTGGTATTTTCAAAAGAATTTTGATGGTGCTTTTCCAGTATATGTAAAAGAAAAATATATTCAAGAACTATTTTATATTATTATAAAAGAACCTAATACAGATAAAGTAGTGGGAAGAGGTAAAGCTAGATCTAAAAAACAAGCAGAACAAAATGCCGCAAAAAATGCATTAGGGTATTATGCTTCAAAGGATATTTTATGATATATTCTTATATCTTCCTTCATTTGCTAACTTGTCTGCTACATAGTTTCCGTTCCACAACCAATATTCTCTTGATTCTATATTATTTGGTTTTGGTTGATGAGACTTTACTTTTATAATTTTTGTTCTTGGTAATTTTGTTTGTATAATAGAATCTACTTGTTCTATAATTTCTCTATTTTCTACAGGTTTTTTATTTGATTTTCTCCAGTTTCTTTTTTTCCATTGAGAAATCCATTTTTGAATAGATAATACAACATTGTTACAATCACAATATATATTTACTTGTATTTTTTGTATTTCTTCTATTGTATCAGACTCATGTTTTTGTAAAACAAACATTAACGATCGTATGACAGCCCACCATTCCGCACGAATATTAGTTGGATTTTCTAATGGAAAAGGTTCAGAAATACGAATTTCTTCTATATATTCATTTGTAGGTATAAATACACCAATCCCTGCTTTTCGTTTATGTTTTTGACGGTATGTTTTAGATTGGTCATTAATACTCCCATCTACAAAAATATGATATTCTACCATAATAGTTTTATATATACATATGTGTATAAAACTATTATATTTTTATCATTTTTTTTTTTATATACATGTAAGGATTTTGTCCGTCCATATTCTTTCAGGTAAATTTTGAATAAATTTAGTGGGTTCTGCTACTTTTGTAATATTCTGTTTTATTTTTGTATTTTTTATTATTTCTTTATGTAATGTTCCATTCCATAGCAACCTAGTATGGTCTTTTGTTTTATGCCATCTATTACATGTTTCACATGGAGAACAATTACAGGGAATATAATGACATCTTTGACCTTTTATATTACAAAAATGTTTTTTTGTAAAATGAATTTCATTACAAATAGAACACATATAACATTGGCATTTTGAGTAATGACATCGTTTTTCTAATTTACAAGGATATTTTTTCATAGTATGCTCTTTACCACAATGTTCGCAGTTATAACAAGTACATTTTGTATAATGACATTTTGTATGCAAAGAACATTTATACATTTTTCCAGTATGCTCTTTACCACAATGTTCGCAGTTATAACACCGACATTCCATATAATGTGTTTTTTCAGAATGTAGAGTACAGGAAAACATCTTCACCAGTACATATAATATTAATACATATAATATAGTATTTATCTTTTATTATATATAATAGTATTTATCTTTTATTATATATAATAGTATTCATTTATTTACTCTAATTTTGAATATAAAACTTTCATAACATGTTCTTTTTTTGTAATTCTTCCTATATTTTGTAGATATGATTCTAGTAATGTATATATAGATTCTTTTGAACCTATAATAATAATAGATTGTGTTTCTATCCATGTTTCTGATATAATTTTTACAATTGCATTTTTATAATGTATATTATCAAGTTCTTTTGTGGTAATTTCTAATATAGACCATTGTCTTCTAGGATGTTGAGATTTTGGTATAGTACAATCTACAGAAAATACAGATTGTATATGTTCTGCTAATAAAAATCCAGAACCGTTTTGTTGAATACCTTTTGGTAAAGATACCCAAAAACCAGGCATAAATTCTATAGGTATATTTTTCATAAATAGTATAGAATTATACTTTCTTTTTTTTATAATTAATAAAACCCACGAAATCCTTCTACACTACACGACGAACCACTACTATCAATAGTAGTTGTAGTTGTAACTGTCGCATTACATGTGTCATCGTCGCATGCTGGAGAAAGATCATCAAAATCCATATTATTTAATGCAGATTTTAGTTCTTGAAGACTATTTTTATCAATAGAAGAAGTTGGGCAATCTTCACCACTCTCATCATTATTTGGTGTAGAACCTTCTTTCATTCCTCTTGTTGCGAATGGTCCTTCATTACATATCTGGACTATATCTACAGGTCTTAAAGCTTCTGAAAAGTATCGAACACTTGCTATTTTTCCGTAAATATTTCTATTTATACCATTATCATGATTAGGAACATGTAATTTTCCTCCGTGTAATTTAGGAATACCTGCTAACAAACAACTTCGTTCCAATTTACAATTGACATATACATCTACAGTTCTATTGTCAAGAACATATCCAACATGAACCCATTTTTGTAATGGGAAATTGTGAATATTACATTCCTGATGACCTTTTGTAGAATCTAATAAAGCAGTTCGAACAACCAATGTATTTGTATCTTTTGCAAGGAACATAGAAAATTGTTCCCCTTCTTTTCCATTTTCTTCTTCAATTTGAATATCCTTATCATTACCTTTATACATAAATACTTTTTCTTTTTGATTTTCCCATCTTTCTACATATACCCAAAAACTAATAGTATACGATAAATTAGGAGCATTTGAATTTGCCATAACAGGTAAACGCATCTCTACAGGTTTCATATCTTTAGTATGTTTGTCTCCGGCAATAATAATTGGATTAATACTATCTACATCAGATGCTTTCATAATAGCATTATATACCCAATATACAATCATACCAATAATAATAATAACAAATAGACCAACAAGAGCCATTACGACTTTATTCGAGCCTTTCATCATTCCTTTTCCTTTGTTTATCATAGAGCTCATATTTTTACGAACACCACTATTTCCAGAAGCCTTGTTCGCATTAGACATTTTTGTATATAATATATACTATATATTATTATTATTATTTTTTTTTTTCTATTTTGTTTTATGGTTTTTGAGTTTATGTTGTTTGAGTTTGTGATGTTTTAGTTTGTGATGTTCCAGAAGCTGTTGTTTGTAATGATGATTGTATAGCTTCACAAGATTCTTGTATTTTAGCTATAGTGTCTTCTTTTACACATTCTGTATCTTCTGTATTTTCTTCAGGGTTTTCACATTCTACACATGCATTTGTATCATACTCATACGCAATTGTATTATATTGATTGTTATATATATCATATATCTTTTCAGGTGTATATACAGAATTTGCGAATGTTAAAAATGCTAGTTTGTATAAAGGTTTTTTTTTATCTTCAATAGTTGTATGTTCTCCTGTAATAGACATATCTGTTTTTGTAATTTGTTTATTTTGTTTTAATACAAATGTTTTTTCTAACGAAGCATTTTTGTATAATTCTACAACTTTACCATTCATAGTAATACAATAATGTGTCCAATTATCAAAAGAATAATTTGTTTCCATATATGTATCATCATCTATTTTAAATTGTATTTTAGGATCTAAGGAAGACAAATATGTTGTAATATTATTACCATGTTCTATAATTATATTATCTTCTTTATTGTATAAATCTGAAAATACTTTATAACTAACATTACACCAAAACATATATGTTGCTTGTTCTTGATTTGTAATATCTAATGCAGTAGATGGTATTTTGTTATTAGTTCCTTCATCTTTATATTTATAATTTTTTTCACTACTATACAACCCATGAAAATTATCTGTTTTACATTTTCCTACAGGATTACATATAAACGAATGTTCTCCTGATTGAACAGCATCTTGTATTTCTTTCCATTCTTTGTAGAATACATAAAACCATAGTAAAAATGAAATACATACAGATAATAAAATAGCCCATAATTCATTATTATCATTTGATATAAGATACAAAAGACCAAGAACAATAACACAAATTAAAGAATACATTATTATTTTTATAAGAGGCCTATCTGGAGCGTATATATCCATAAAAGTATGAATAATACCACCAAATAGTAAAAGAATAGAAATAGCAGCTATTATTTTTGTTTGAATGGGGGATTCCACAATTGGTTTTAATTTAGATAGTTTAGAAGAAGAATCTTTTCCAATAATAAAGTTTACTTTCCTTTTATCTTTTTTTGGTTTTATCTTATCTTTTTCTGTTAAATTAAAAAAAGCAAGACCTGTTTTTTTACTTTCAGTCATAAGTCCTACTATATATATGTTATATATAGATTTTATAGAATACAATATATCTGTATCATCTGGAATATCTTATTTCATCCAAGATGTCATTCTTTCTTGTAATACTATATCAGGTATAGTATGATTTGATTTTTTTCTTTTTGACATATAGGTTATTCCAAATATAATAGGAACCAATATAGGACCAAGACGAAATAGGGAAGAAACTTCCCGTGTAATACAAGATGGTATTTTGGGTATTACGAAAGATTCTGCAAATCGAACACATATATACATTCCTATAAATACAAATAAAGCAACCACTTCTTTAGAATAGTTTTTTTTATTTTCGTATAATGTTTTATTTTCTTCGTATAATGTGTCCATATATAGTATAATTATATACTATATATGAAAATAAATTTAGAAAGTATTTCTTATTATTACTTAACCTATAATAATCCGACAAGAAAAGAACATATAGAAAAAGAGTTTTCTGATTATAATATTACAGAAGTAAATCCAATAGGTAATATAGGTAAAAACAAATCAGGAACTTCTGGTTTTTGTAAAATATTAGATTTGGCTTGTATAAATCAAGATAAAAATACACCATTTCAACCATTTGTTATCTTTGAAGATGATGTAAAAAAATATAGACCATTTCCATCTACTATAGATATTCCAGATGATACAGATATATTGTATATTGGACTAAGTTCATGGGGTATGAAAGATAAAAATTATGGAGAAAATCATTCTGTTTCTTTTACAAATATAAACAAAGATATTATTCGTATCTATAATATGTTATCTACACACGGAATGATGATTTGTTCAATAAGAGGACTATTAACAATACAAAAATGTATGATGGAAGCGTTAACATCAAATATTATATGGGACATTCTCACAGCAAATATACAACCCTATGTAAACGTATATGCTCTCAAAAGTCCTTTAGTATATCAGTATAAAAAAATAGGTGGTATGGAAAAATTCACAAATATAGATTATATGTACAAATCCAATAGAGAATTTCCGGACTCTTGGAAAAAGAAGGACTTTTATTCTATTATGACTTTTTATGTATAAATTATATATACATATATGAAAAAAAAAATAGTAACAAAAGATGGAAAACAAGTTGATGAATATAAAACATTTTTTAAAAAATTTGGAATTGTATTACAAAAATATATTCCAAGTGAATTTGTATCTAGTTTTTTATCAAAAGGATATTGTTCTACAAAGGGAAAATCTACAGATATAAAAGATATACTAGAATTTATTACAAAGTATCATATAGATTGGAAAAATACAAAAAAATGCAAGAATATAAATTCTATGAAAGAATGTGTTAGAAAATATACAACTCTAAATGATTTTTTTATTAGAAAAAAACCATATATTAATATTTATAAAAAAAATAAAAATAATTATTTTGTTTCGCCAGCTGATTCAAGAACATTATTATTTGATTCAGAAAAAAAATCTAGATTTTGGATTAAAGGGAAATATTATACAATATCTAATATGATGCAACTTCAAACAAATATTCTAAAAAAGTATTATACAAACTCATATACAATTATTTCAAGACTAGCACCGGTTGATTATCATAGATTTCATTCTCCTATTTCTGGGACACTTGTATACTATAAAATAATTCATGGTTCATATCTTAGTGTAGATCCATCTATTGTTAGGAGTTCTAAAAATGTGTTTGCAAAAAATACAAGAGCATTGTATTATATTTCTACAAAATACTATGGTGTTATATGCATGGTAATTGTTGGTGCATTCTGTGTTGGTTCTATTATTGTTCATAAAAAGAAGAGAAATAGTGTTATACAAAAGGGTGATGAATTAGGGTACTTTCAATTTGGTGGTTCTACTATAGTAACTATTATTCCAAAATTATATACTATTGAAATCGATAAAGCTATTCAAAAACATAGTTCTAAAAAAATAGAAACATATGTAGAAGTTGGAGATCACCTATTATATACAAAACCAAAAATAACACATAATAAAAGAATAGAAAAAAGAATTGTTCAAAATTATGATGTGTTGTGATAAATTATATATACATTTTGTATAGATGATTGGATATTTTACAGTTACATATTATAAAGATATTGTTGAAAAGAAAAAACATAAAGAACAAAAAAAGTTAGAAAGTACAGTATTTATACCAAACAAGGATACAAATGTGTATAATTTATTTGTTGGAATATTTACATTATGTATAGCATTATTTTCTACAAAATTAGCATATTATTGTAATAGAAAAACAAATACAATCTCTCGTATAACAAGTATGTTATTTGCTTTCTTTTTTCCTGTTTTTTACTTATCATTTTATATGGTATGGTACATTTTGTTAAGAAATTCTTGTTAGCGGGGGTATGGATATAATATAAGTATTTATTTATACTAAATATGTATAGAAAGAGAACATATAATAATAGAATATGGTAAATAATAAAAATTCTAAAATATGGGGACCTTTTACATGGTATGCTATGCATAGTATAGCATATCAACAACCACAAAATAATTCTAGTTTTCCAAAAGAAGTAAAAGACAATTTGCATACATTTTATACTTCGCTAGGAGATTTACTACCTTGTCCTATATGTAAAAAGGATTATAGAAAAATTTTATTATATAGGAAAATAAAACATCAAAATGGTAATCAAATATCACGATGGACTTTTGATATTCATAATTATGTAAATTCTAAATTAAAGAAAAAAATGTTTTCTTTACAAGAAGCAAAAAAAATATATACAAATGAAATACAACATACTAAACTACAAAAATTTGTATATCATATATTAGAAATATCCAATACAACAAATTTCCAAAGTAGAAAAAAACTTATTCAATCTTTTGTATTTTTATACCCAACCTCTCCTGTAAAAATAAAATTACAAGAATATATTACAAAAAACCCAATACATAAAGTAAAAGTTTCTAAAGAACTTACAGAATATATTAAAAATATGTCAAAACTTATTACTATATAATATATATGAAGAAACAATCTACGATATTTTGTAGTATAGTATATTTTGGTATATTATTGCTTATATTATACACATACCCACCTACAATAGAATATTTACCTCCTACATCAAAAATAGAATTTGATACTATATATTCTACAGAACGTGTACGGTATAATGAAGAACTTATAAATGATAATGAAAAACTTATAAATGACTTAGGAAAAAAGTGTGTTGAACAACACAATAATAAAACATGTTCTCTTTATAATAGACAACCTGTGTATCGTTGTAATAGTGATAGTGCTAGTAAAACATACCCTGACAAAAGTCAAGCAGATAAAGACTGTAGCACTACTCCCAAAACATCTTTATTCATTACAGATGGTATGGAATCTTGTATAGAAGATGGAGCTACTGTATATTATAAAACAAATGGTAATGATGATAAAACATATATAGTTAATAATAGTAATAGTAGATCCTCTTCAACATGGGATTCATCTGGATATTATGGTAATCATGTAGAGTATATTACTTCTGAGGGTTGTAATCCAAATGAAAGAAGAGCAATTTGTAAAAAAACATTACCTCCATAATATGATACTTAAAGAATACATATAAAGAAAATACGAGTATATACTTAAAGAATTTCAGTATATCATAAAAAAATATTGATATATTTTTTTATTACTTTCTGAAACTCTCTAAACACATATACCTTTTATTATGAGCTCTATTTCATTACAAAAAACAAAAGAGACTCAAAAACTTGTAAAAAGTGATAGGAAAAAGAAACAGGTACTAATAGATATATACTCATTTGAGTGTGATGAAAAGGAGTGTATTGGCGAGTATATTGATACAAATTTAGAAATGTTTCGTAGAGATGTACATCCAAAATTGAAAATATCAGACTTAACAGTATCTGCTATATCAGCAAAAGCGAAGCTTAATATATCGTTCGAATTACCTTTTTTATATACTCAATTAGAAACATATTGTGTGAAAAATCCATTATGTGCGATAAAAGGTTTAATTCTTAGCGAATCTTCGTATGGTATTATTAAAAAACCAAGGAAAAAATCCAAAGGGTTTCCAAATTGTTTATCTTTTGTAATTGAATCCAGTAACGGTAAAAAAGTAACAGGTAAAATATTTTCTGATAAAAAGAAAGAAGGTAACAGTATTTCAATGGTGGGTTGTAGAGTGGAAGAAGATGGTATATCTATTATACAAGAACTACAGGATATTATCAATATACTATTTCCTGATAAAAATTGTATTATTTCAAAATTTCAAAAAACTATGATTAATAGCAATTATTCTATAGGTTGTAAAATTGATAGAGAATTACTATTTTCTTTTTTATCAGAACATTATCCTATGATATTTTCTTCCTACACACCAGCATCTGGTTATACTGCTGTAAAACTGGGATTTTATTATAATGCTGTTAAAAAGGAACAAGATGGTGTATGTTCCTGTCCTGGAAGAAAATGTACATTAAAAAAGTCTTCTGGAAAAGGGAGTGGTGAAAAAGTAGGAGATTGTAAAAAAGTAACTATTTCTATTTTTGAAAGTGGTATTATTATTACAGGTGGAAGACATATTTATCAAAATATTGCTGCATATAATTTTATTAATTCTATTATTACAAAACATATAAGCTCTTTTGCACATATTGATGTTTCTTTTCCAGAAGAACATATTATGCTAGCATCGTATATCACCATTATACCAAAAATATAAATAATATTATTTTATAAATAAAATTATAAAATAATACTATAAATAGTCTATTTTTTATTATTTTTTTTTATAATACTTTAAATTTTATATATTTATATTATAATGGATAAGATAAATTACTTAAAACATTGTACTCAAGATTTAGAAAATATTCTAAAAAATGGGTATATTATATCAGGCAAAAAAGCAGAAAAAGAAAAAAATTATGGTAATTATTCAAAAATATTTTTGCAAATTGAAATTTGTAAATATGAATACAAGTCTATAGATTACAGTAATTATTGTATTATGATAGATAAAAAAATCTTATTACATAGAAATGATTATGTTATAAATAATAAAGGTTATAAAGGAATAGTACATAAAAATTCATTACAAAAACCTAAGAAAATAAATAATATATTTATTAATTCTATAAATCCAATACACAATGAAGTAATTTTTACAGATAAAATATCCTTAAAAAAATATATGACAGGTATTACATATAGTGTTTATTTTGATAATAAAAAAGATATTAGGTTGGATATAATATATAAGTATAATAATTACAAAACATATTTTATATATATGAAAAAAATATATAATTTGAATAATAAAATAGAACTTAAAAAAAGATATAATAAAGGAAAAAACATATTACGTCTTATTGAAAAATATACTAATAATATTTATTTTATATATAAATCATTTCCCTATCTTGATAACAAAATTTTGTAATATTTATTATTATATTTATATATTTTTCCACTTTCTTATTATATTTTATTTGATATATAATTATATATTTAAAGAAACAGTAATGTATATATCATAGTTTTCATGGGTTATAGTTTTCAATTACAAACCGTTCAGGTAAATGCTTTTAAAAGTTTAATTGAAGCAATACAATAAATTATTACAGAAACAAATGTAGAATTAAGTGAAATTGCATCTGACAAATCTAATGCATTGCTTGTTTGTACAATAACTGGTACAATGTGTAAAAAATATAATTATTTTGTGCATTTTTTCATTGCTTGTTTTGTTTTATGAGTATGTCCATTATGTTTATATTTTCCAAGTCTCTTATCTTTTTTAGTAGATTTACGTTTATTTTTTCTTTTTCCTCCTTTATAATTATTATTATTTTTTTGTATTGATTCAAGTATTTGTTTAAAAGTTTCATAATATTTTATTGAATCCTTTTTTTTTTGATTATTACTTAAATTTTCATTTACCAATAATTCATCAAGTAATTTAATTGTAAATTCACGTATTGGATCTATCGATTTTTTTGATTTACTTTTATTAACACCATTATTAATATAACTGGATGTTTTATTATTTATTAATTTTTTATAATTCTGAATTAGTTCCTTTATTACGCCTTCTCTTATTTTCATATTATTAATAAGATTTTTAGTTTTATTATATGGTATTTCCGACGGAGATCCCATTGAAGCAATGTTCATGTGGTATGTCGGAATCTCATTATTATTTTTATAGTTATTCATTATAATATATATATATATAAATAAAAAAATTATATATTTAAAGAAACAATAATGTATATATCATAGTTTTCTATGGGTTATAGTTTTCAATTACAAACCGTTCAGGTAAATGCTTTTAAAAGCTTAATTGAAGCACTTAAAGAAATTATTACAGAAACAAATGTAGAATTGAGTTCGAGAGGTCTTCGTATTATTGCGACTGACCCATCTGTAACAATTCTTGTACATTTATTTTTGGACGCAGAAAAGTTTGAAGAATATAAGTGTGAAGAGAAAATGATTATTGGTCTAAATATTATTAATTTGTTCAAGCTAACAAAAACTATGAATAATAGTGATTCTCTGACATTATATATAGACGAAGAAAAAACTACACAATTGGGAATTCGTGTAGAGAATGAAGAATTTAATAAAGTAACAGATTATAAATTAAATTTGATTGATATTGATGAAGATATGATTTCTGCACCGGATACAGAATTTGAAACTATGATTACTATACCTTCGAATGAATTTCAAAAAGTTTGTAGAGAAGCATATAATATAGCAGATGTTATTGAAATTAAAAGTATAGGAGAACAACTAATATTGTCTTGTAACGGAGAGTTTGCTTCCCAAGAAACAACTTATGCTCATACGGATAATGGTATTTCCTTTGAAAGAGGAGATAATGCGAAAGAAGGTTCTATTATTCAAGGATATTACTTGTTGCGCCATCTTACATTATTTTCTAAATGTGCTGGTTTATGTCAGAATATACGATTATTCTTGGCAAATGAAAATCCTCTTATTATTGAATATTCTGTGGGAAGTCTTGGAAATCTATTGTTGGCATTAGCACCACAAGTAGAAGAATAAAAATTATTTTTTTATTGAATATAAAAAGAAGATGAATAATATTTGTCTTCCTCTTTGTAATTTTCATAATACATATAGGATATCTTTGTCAATTTGTTTGTTTTATCTAATATGTCTAATACATAGTCTATCATATCATGATGTGTTAATAATCCTTTATACACCATACCTCTTCCAGCAGATGGTAATGATTTATGTTTTTTATAATATCTATATACAATATTATACAAAGCATTTTCTATATTTTTCTTATTATCCATTTTGTTATATTATTATTAATCATGTTTTTCTTTAAGTTTTTCCCAATGAGATTGATAAAATTCTCGAACACTAGATTTTGGAAAATGATTTGGGTATAATGTGTCTAAATCAGAATTGGTAATAGAAAAATCCTTTGACAAAAAATCTTTAGCACTTGTTTCTTGTATAGTGGTAGAAAAATGAATTAACATATCTTTTCTTTTTTCTGATTCTTTTTTATAATATTCTGGATCCCATGTCAAATACGACTCTGAATAATTCTTTAAATCTTCATTAATATTTTTTTCCAATTCTGTAACAAGTGTAATTATATATTTTTTACATATATTTACTTGTTCTTCTAATACTCGTTTTTCTACATAAGTAGGTGTTAGCTTGCTTCGAATAAGTTGTTGAAAAATAGTGGTATATAGTAAGTCAATTGTTTGATTACTGGTGTTATTCATTATATATGTATAGTATGTATAAAAAAAAAAGTTTATGTTCTACGCGATGATATCATAAAATATAGTATTAAAACAGACAAGAATACAAGTATAAACACAATTACAGTAGAAATAATAAAATAAGGGTACAGTTTATCCATAATATAACATATCATGGGATCTAGGAACCTTTCTTGAACTTTTTTCTTATTTTCTTCGTCATCCCAATCTTCCATAATTTCATCTAATATTTCTTTTACAATTTTCTTAATCATTCTTATCTACTATAAGAAATATTATATTTGCGTTTATCCGCTTCTTATTATTTCTTCACTAAACGTAATACACTATAATGGAAGAATATTATGATGTTCATTATTCAGATATACACTTAAAAAAAAAAGATGACACTACATTAGTATGTAATTACAAGAAAAAAAAGTATGTTTCATTTACATCCCCACCTCTTTTATGTAAATCTGTTCTACAAAGAGACAATAATGTAAGCCTTATTTTAGAGACAACAGATAATAATTGGAATTTTGAAAATACCCTTGGAAAAATTTCAAATCAATGTAAAAAATATATTATAAAAAATAGCAAAAAATGGTATAACATAGAATGTAAAAGAAAACTAGAAACTGACTATATCTCATTACTTGAATACTCTAGAGCAAAAACACACAATGAGAATAATATTGTTATTCCAATACATAAGAAATATTGTAAAACATTAACAAAAAATATGTTACGAGGATTCAAGAATAATACTATTATTTTACGATTCATATTTTATAAAATTATTCTCGTAGATGAAGAGTTTATTGAAAAATGGGTCGTGGATAATATTTCTTTATCTATTCCAGACTATGAAGATGAATTATCAGATGACTTTAATAAAGATATTGGAGAGGACATGTTTATAAGAAATGTTCAATATACAGATGATGAAGTTAGTGAAGTTAGTAAGGAAGCTAGTGAGGACATTGGAAACCATAAGGAAGTTAGTGAAAGTAAAGAAGTTTGTAAGGAAGTTAGTGAAGATATTGGAAACCATAAGGAAGTTAGTGAAAGTAAAGAAGTTTGTAAGGAAGTTAGTGAAGATATTGGAAACCATACGGAAGTTAGTGAAAGTAAAGAAGATGGGGTATATAAAGATATAAACAATATTGATATTGATAGATTCGATGATGGTAATAATGATGATATTGGTGATAATATTGGTGATGACGATGTCAATGCTAGTAATAATGTAAATGATGGTAGCAATGTTAATAATGATGATGATAATATAGAAAAGGATAGTGATGAGTGTAATGAGAAAAAAGAAAATGTAATAGAGAAAAAGAAAATAAAAAAAATGTTTCGATTTAGAAAACGCAGATAAGAAAATAAAATAAAAAAGATAAATTAATTATTATGTAATTTTTTTATATATACATATTATATTAACTAATATATATATATAATGGAATATAAAGGATGTTTACAAGTTTTAATTGTTGTGACAGTTTCTTTGTCACTTTTATATGTGGTTCAAACTTTCGCAAAAGGAAAAAGTCTTAGTTTAGGAAATATTCTTCCAGTACGTAAAAAGGAAGAATTTACTCCAAAATGCCTATCTTGTGAAGGAGAATGTACATGTAATATGAATGTTCATACTCCTATACAGACTAATGTTGTCCCTTCTTCGCAAGAAGTTCCTATGGAAACATCCTGTTTTCCAAAACAGCAATTACAACCATCTGACTTAATACCTTCTCGTGACGAGAATTGTGAATGGAACAAGTCTGTTCAAAACTTAGGAGATATGAACTTTTTAGAAGCTTCTCGTATAACTGGTATTGATACCGTGTCCTCTTCGTTACGAAATGCAAATATGCAATTACGTTCCGAACCAGCAAATCCCCAAATGAAAGTATCTCCTTGGATGAATACTACTATTAATCCTGATTTAGAACGAAAACCATTAGAAGGTTGTGAATAAGTTTATATATAGATGGTTGTCAATAAATTTATATAAGCTTTTCTACAAACAAAGAATAATATACCTTATATTTTGGATGTTTTCGTAAAGCTTTTGAAATCTTGTAAGATTCCTTGTGATCTATATTTTCTATAGATGAAAATAAATCTATATAAAATAATAGAACTTGTTTTTCACATTGTACTATATTTGATATGTTCCATTCTTTACTATATTCCTTCAATTCCTTATGTTTTTCAATATCTTCTTCTAACTTTGTAGGGTATTGTAAAAGTTCCTTTTTACAATAATCAGATAAAACTTGTAATACTTTGTATTCTGTTTCTATAGATAATGGCTTTATACATAGTAATATTTTTAGTAAATTTGTTTGTTTGCTTTTGTTAATTACGTCTACTATATACGCAAATTCTTTTTCACTACATAACAAATATCGTAAAAACCCAAGTAAGCAATACGTACTATGTGTAGAAGTACACTTTTCATCTTGTATAGAGACTTTTCTTGGAAAAAGTATTCTTGTAAATTGAAATCGAAAATGTTTCTCTACAGATACTTTTTTTTCAAGATTATTGTGTATCAAGTATGAGTAATTAGTATAAGAGTCATCTATTGTTGTATGGTTTTCTTGTAGTAATTTCATTTTCTGTTCCTTATACGAACAATCATATTCTGTAAGAATTTTTTCTGGGTGTAAAAACAAAACAGCTTGGGAATGTATATTATTCTCTTGTGTAAAGCCATAATTTACTAAATACCTTGAATTGCATTTCGGACCATATGTATCATATACCTCTATACCTTTCTTTTGAAAACTTGTAGACATAATCGTAAATGAATTTTTTTCTGGTTCAAATTTCCAATGCGTTGTAGGCTCTAATGTATGGTTTAACATATCTGCCATAGGAACAAGACCTTGTGTAGATACATTTTTTTGAAGTTGTATATGGAAAACTCTTGTAATAACAACAATTCTTGCCCATATATACATGTCTAGGGTAACATTATCTTGAAAAGAAGGTATATACTTGTATAATATATTGTATTCCTTCTGTAAATTACTATTTCTCGCTGTAATCATGTCTAACACAAACGAATTAGAAAGTGTAGATAATGTAGAAGAATCAAAATAATGAGGAAAACTCATAAAATGTGTTGGTAATATATCCAAATAAGGCTTCCAAAAAGAGTCTGGATTATTTTTTTCTTGTATAAGGTACAAAGCAATCCATGTATGATTACTAAATACATCAGTTGGTTTTCTATTTTGCAACAACTCTTTACATATTTTTGATTCTTTTGCAAGAAGAGTTGTGATAATACATTTTCTTGGAATACTCATAATACATTTATTTTTTTGTATATTTGTAGACGCAATTACTCCACGAAATGTATTAGAATAGTGTTTTATTTCTAGATCTGGAAATGTTGAACCATTTTTTTGTAACCAAGATACAAGCGTACTATATCTTTCTACACTTGTATCCTTGGTAGAGGAGCATATTTTACATTTGCGCTCTTCTTTTCTTTTTTTCAATTGGGATGAACTAAATTCTTTCTTATTTTTTTTTTCACCACAAGAACTACAAATCATTTGTAATATATTACAAAACACAGTATCTTTTATATAGTAAAAAAAAAATATATTATGTTGTATGCTATTTATAACAAAATACCATACAATATAAATATAAAAAAATAAATGGACGATACGGGGCTCGAACCCGTGACATCTGGCTCATAAGACCAGCGCTCTACCTTCTGAGCTAATCGTCCCATAAAAGAATTACAAACTCTTTTTATGGCACGATATAAAATCATACACTTAATTGCACCCTGTGGGGATCGAACCCACGCGGTCTTTCGACCAGTGGAACTTAAGTCCACCTCCTTAACCACTCGGACAAGGGTGCAATCATATTAGATATATCATTGCACCCCTATGTAAAAATATAAGATACTCAAATATATATGTTTTGTATCTTACAATATATACTGTATATATTCTTTATATATATCTGAATATATACAATATATAAAAATTGACGAATATATTGTATATACTATATAATTATATAACAAATTACAATCTGTTTTACAAGTGAAATTACAACTGAAAAAAGCGAGTATGTCAAGATTATTATATTCTAATTCTCTTACAAGTTCTACCAAAAAACCAACCGATGTGAAGTTTTTTAGCAACACAGCAAAAACCACTGAAAAAAAAGAAACAAATATTACTACAATTATAGATTTTCTGGAAAAAATAGATATGAAAGAGACTACAAAAGTATTTGGAATCCTTCCTGGAAAAATCAAAGAAGAAGAAATTGTATATGAATCACTAGAGGATATTGGTGAAGAAGAAATTTCTATAGAAAAACCTCATATAGAAAAACCTCATATAGAAAAAACTTCTTCTACTGTTGTCATATATAACGAAATGAAAAACCAGGAGGATATCCTTTTATATGAAGACGATGGTTCATCTGGGTCTGATACGGATATGTAAATATTATAATAGAATAAAAAATAATATATCAAATAATAGTATATAATAGTATATAATAGTATATACAATGGAAGATAGAAAAGAATTTTTATTATCTGGATGCTCTATTCCAGGTAGAAGTTGGGAGTCAGGGACAAATTGGGGGGCTTCATATAAAAATATGGATGGAGTCTATCAAGATACAACAGATAATTCCACTATACAACTTGGAAATTCAGAATATTCTTATAGAAAACTTGATCCAGAAATGAGAGAAGTTATTGAAATTGGAAAAGAAGAAATACGAGATAACCAGTATTCTTTTCGAAAAAGAATTATACCAGAAGTTTCGTTTCCTTCTTCAGAAACCATTTCTCGAAATTCTTGTTCTTCGCAAAAACCTGTAGTAATTAATATTTACCAGAATACAAATTCTGTATCCACAAATGGAAATAAAAAAGATTCTCTATTAGAAAATTATTACAAGAATATGTATAATACTCACGATGTATATACATCCGCACCTCCACCAACACAAAGTGATACAGGATTAATGCTTAATAGATACCAGGAAATCGTAGATACAAACCATATTCCTTTAACAGACACTAGACACGATACACAATGGAATCCTGATATAGACTATTCAGAATATTTGTATGGATTTTCTTCTATATAATAATAATAATAATAAAAATAATAAAATAGTATATTATTATAGCATATATATATACATAATAAATATGGTAAAAATGAAATATACCACCCCTTATAATCGTATTATTGTTTGTATAGGTATTTTATTAGCTATTATTATTTGGAGTTTATACCAATGCAAAAATCCAAATATTGTAATGGACCATGTAAAAGAATATTTTGATCCAGGAGAAGATATTCTTAGCTCGGATATACCTATTAAACTTGAATATAATAATAATAACAACTATATATCTGTTACATTTAATTACAAAAATCTTCCTATTGTAAAAAAAGTAACTGGACAAGAAAAAGCTACAAATTTTTATGTAGATTATATGGGAAAAGATAAAGATTTCTATAATGTACATACATATTGTATGTATATCAAACAACAAAATACACAAGAAAATACACAAGATGAACACAATTATACTAAAAAATATATTACATATAAATCTAATAATGAAGGAGAACGTAAAAATAAAGATATATATTTTGAGGATATGGGCGGAGGAAATAATCAGAGAATAGCTTTTGATAATAAAGATAATACAGAAAATACTACATATAAAATATGTTTTCTTAATAAAAATAAAAACACAATGATTCTAGATTATAATTCTAATACTAATGCATTAAAACTTGTCAAAGATAAGCATAATAGTAATCTTACAGTAGACTTTACATCACATTCTGAAACACCTACTGAATATATACAAAAAGCAATTGTATATAGAAATGACTTTCCAAATACAGCACATAATAATATTTCTACTTCTACTTCTACTAATAATGATTATATAACAGGTTCTGGATATGGAGATATTACAGATAATAATGAGTTAATACCCTATTTTAAAAATGTTTGGAAAACTCAAAGCGATACTCAAGGAGATACAAAATGGTATGGTAATCATGAAAGTCTATCTATTTCTTTTACTGAATTTGATGATGATAACAAAACATATACAATAGAATTTAGTACGGATTTAAAAGACGAAATTAGTAAAAAAGAAATTCCAATAAATAATAATACCCTAGAAGAAGCTAGAATAATTTCTAGTAACTTAATTATTGCTGATAATCAAATTTCAACATATAAAATATTTTTTCAAATTGTTCCTACACCTAGTAGTAATACAATAGACAATAGGTCTTCAGATGATAAAATATTACATCCTTTGTATTATTTACAAGTATGGGCTATTAAAAATGATGAGCCACTTACAAGAATAAACTTATTTTATAGAAAAATATATATTGGTGATTCTTCTGAACTTGAGGAGGATGAAAATGGTTATTTTATAAAAGTACATGAAAAAGATATAGGAAACGTACAAAATAATTTACCAGAAACTAAACCAGAACCACCACCACAACTACTTGGTTTAGTTGGAACTATGGAAAAAACTATAGGTAGTTTTTTTTAATTTATATATAAAAATCTAATAATTACTTTTTTATTGTATTATATTTTTTTACACTTATAATTCAATAAAAAGAAATAAAATCAATATATATATATATATTCGTACAATTTAACATTTAATACGAGTTGTTGTTCCAGGATAACAACCACACTTTGTATGTTCGCAGAATGGTCCATTCCTATGACCAACAACATGAACAGGACGAGGTCTTGGACGAGGTCTTGGAACAGGATACGGTTTTGGATAAGGTCTTGGAACAGGATACGGTTTTATAACAGGATACGGTTTTGGATATCTTTTAATAACAGGAACATACTTTGTTCTTGAAATAGTTCTTGTTTGAATTTCTGGTTTTCTCATTACTTCCACAACTACTAGAACCGTTATTCCAATAACTAGTATAGCAATAATAGAACTTAGAATATATGTATTTTTCATATAGTTTTATGTGTATATATATACAATATAAAAATAAATCTATTTTTGTAATATACTTACCATCTCTAATACTACCATCGCCAATGTCTTCCTTTACAATAAAAAGGATTTCTTTCTTGTGAGTTTGTTATATATTGTAAATAACAAAAATAACATGAACCAATATTATTTGTTTCAAAATATTCAGTGGGATATAAAACACCAATAATAACAATTTGTAACAATACAATAATATATAATACAATTTTATAATTCATAAATTATATTATACTACTATACAATATATATAATTATATAAATGGTAATTACAACATTAGCTGATCTTACAATTGATGTTTCTATATGGAGTGTTCGTAAAATATACAATATGGGACACTGGTTAGTATGGGGGACACAAAAAACAGAAACAGAAATCCTTATAGAAAATCAACAAAAAACAATTCACCTGTTACAAAAAAATATAGAAACTATGAATAAACGTTTAGAACATATAGAAGAAAAAAAATAGTATACATATACTATGAATATGGTTTTTGTATTTTTTCTATAATATCATCTATTTTTTGTATAGAAAGAGTGCAGGAATTTTTTGTAAATTTGTCTTCGTATGTATCACGAATATTTTCAATACCTGTTTTTGCTTTAGATAAAGCAATACAATATTTTTGTATTAATTTTTTTCTATCGTCGTTTTCTTCTTGTTGTTTCTTGTATTCTAGGGAACCTTTTTTCTTATTTTCCTCTTGGGTCATATAATCCATATCTAGCAGTTCTAATATTTTTGTTTCTGCTTTTTTAATAATTAGTAAAATTTTATTAGAACTTCTTTCTCGACTATCATAACTCCACCATCTCCGTAATCCTTGTAGAAACCACCTATCATCTACACTTATCAACTCTCCATTTTCTGTTAATTTTTCATTTTTTTGAACACCACCAAGAGCTTGTAAGCTAAATAATATTTTATCATCTTCTTCTAATATTTCCGATAATGTTCTTTCTCTTTTTTCTCTTTTTTCCTTATTTTCCTTATTTTCCTTATTTTTAATAGGTTCAATACTTTCTGTATTATTTTCACTGGAATGTATGGTATGTGTAGGAGATGTTATAGGTGTATTGTTAGGGGTAGTTGGAATAGGTTTATGGCTCATATTCATATGTGAAAATGTAGTGTTTTTGTCGCTAGTGTCTATGCTTTTACATACATTTTTTTTTTGTGTATTTGTATCTTTTTGAGTAGATTGAGTTGGTAAAGTAGATGATGGTGTTGATTTTGATGAAGTAGATTGAGTAGATTGAGTTGGTTGAGTAGATTGAGTTGGTTGAGTAGATTGAGTGGGTTGAGTGGGTTGAGTAGATTGAGTGGGTTGAGTGGGTTGAGTAGATTGAGTGGGTTGAATAGATGGATTTGTGAACATTTTATCTTTTCGCTTACCCATACTATATTATCTCTATATTATCTACATATAAAAATTGAACTTTTATAATACACACACACCTCTCTTTGTTTATATATTGTATAAAAAAAAATGAGCATAAGAGTATTTGAAGACACATTTTTGAATTCCTTATTACATTCTTTACAGAATGGTCTAATGAGTGGTGATCTAGAAAAAGTAAAAAAGATACACATTTCGTGTAAAGAAAAAGAAATATCTTTCTCGTATCTTGATACCTATATGGTATATCATTTCTTAAATGGGTTTACTATATTAGGGTACGCACTATCTGGTAACAATATAGAATTAGTTCAATATTTAGTGGAAAATACAAGTATTGATATAAATCAAAAAAACAGATTTACTTCTACTATTATGCATCAGATTGGATTTGGGTGTAAAGATTCTATGGATATTTGCAAGTATCTGATACAACAAAAAAATATAGATATAAATATATATAACCAACATGACGACTTACCAATTTATATAGCATCGTTCTATGGTATGAAAGAATATATCCAGTTACTTATTTGTCATAATTCTATATTCGATATAGAAAAATGTATATACCAAGCATCATTTTGTCATCATCGTGAGCTTATTACATGGTTTGAAGAAAGAAGAAATTGGAAAATACTTCAATTTCAATGCGAGTATGGTTTCTGTGTATGGTCTCCAGAAAATCATATATACTGGACACCGCAATACAAAAAAATGGTTTTTACAATATTGAATATTGTGAGTACAAAATATACACATTTCGAAAAAGAATTGTTATATAACATTTTTGAGTATATTCCTTGGTTCTAGAAAAATTGAATAATTATAGTAATAGGTATATAGTTATAAAAAACTAAGTATTATTACTCTTTTGTCCTGATTACTCTTTTGTCCTGATTACTATGTGTTATACAGACAATGAGTGTGTGTGTGGATATTTTCAAGACAAGGAAGAAGAATTACATGTGCAAGATTCTCTTTTTATTATATGTGTAGAAACTATATGTCAATATACTCCTTTTATATATATATGGCATGTGTAGAATTATATGTAGTATAAAAAAAAAATAGTATATTATATAATGAAATCTCAAACTATATTGATACCTTTTACAATTCTTATTATATCTTGTGTGCTATTTTCCTATGTAAAAGAGTCTTTTGTTCCTTATACAATATTTCCTTTTAACTATATATATACAGGTAGTGACCCATTAGAATTTTACAATAAACCTAGATATAGAAAACCATATCGTTGGCCTTTTCGATATATATCTTCTTATCCGAATACACATTGTTCACCTTTACTATAAAAATTGAATAATTGTAATACTCTTTTTTTACAACCACTTATAAAAAAATAACAATGAAGACATTTATTATCGATAATGTAACTCACTATGAAGTAGAAAAAATATTAAAAAAAAAGAAGTATAAGGGATGTGTTAAGTATCTAGTTCAATGGAAAGATTATGATAAACCTACTTGGGAACCTCTAGAATCTTTGCTGAATTGTCCAAAAATACTAGAAGAATTTTCAAATTCTATAAAAAGAAAATTTGAAAATACTACTATTATTAGTACTGTAAGAGAAAAAAGAACAAGTATTCCTGATACTATAAAGAAAGAAATTGTAAATAGAGATAATGCACAATGTCAATTATGTTTAGAAAAAAAGAATCATTTTGAGTATGACCATGTAATACCTTTGTATCACAATGGGACAAATTCTAAAGATAATATTCAATTGTTATGCCACGAGTGTCATAAATTTAAATCTTCTTTTTTAGATAATCATATTATTTCTAAAATAATCCAATCATCCCTTGATACTACCAAACTAACAAGAAATGAAATTATGAAAGAATGTATGACAATATATTATACTCGTAATATACATAATATTCCCAAAAAAATAGAAGACATTCTTTCATTTATAGCAAAAACATACCCTTTGTATGAAACCATTAAAAAGTTTTCTTAAGATTTTCGTTTCTTGGGATTTCTATCTTCAAGTGTAATCTTATGTTTTCTATGATTTCTTCGTAGTTGCCGAGGGTCTTTTGTATAAATGTACATTCGTAAAAATAATAGCAAATAGTATAATACTTTACAATCCATCAAATTGTATTCTTGTAAATATTGAAATCTTGGAACATCGTGTATAGGACACCCTGTGGTATTAGATTCTCTATAACAAGTTGTGGCCGCAAACACACTCCCTTCGCCATTTTGAACCATATCACCTCCTTTTTTGGTATCATCCCATACTTCTGGTATAAAACCATTTTTATGCAATCCTTTCGCTATATCTTTTACAGAATAGCTCCATACATTACGAATTACAACTTCTCCTTCCACATACATTTCCATTAAGTCTCGTAATTCATATTTTCCAGAAGAAAACGAATCTTTCATATAATGTAAAGAATGTCTAGAGAATGCTTTATCTAAAAATCGTTCCTCTGCTTTACTCCAATGATATAGTATAACTTTTTCTTTTTTATATTTTCTTCTTATACTTTTTACATTTTTCCACCATTCTTGAATCATCTTTTTTTCAGAATATAGAGATATATTTTCTGCTATAAAAGAGTTCTTCACAAATTCTTGTGTTTCTGGATTCTTCCAGTACATACCAATTAAGTAAATAGTTTCTTTTTGTTTTTCTACGAATATTCCACTTGGTAGAACTTCAAAATCAATAAATACTTCTAGTGCTTTATCTGTATCTATATACGGCTCGCTAAGTTCTCCAAAATCAACACTATGATATATTTTGTGATTTGTCCTATGTAATTGAATCATAGAAGACATTATATTTTTCCTTTTAGAATATAATTGTTCGCTTGATGTATACATAGATTGTATAAATGTAGATATAGGAATATCCGATTTCCAGGAAAATATGTTTTTACTATGTGCTTTTCTTCTTTGCTGTATCCCACAATACCATAGCAATGTTATTTCACCCCATCTTTCTGCTAATTCTTTTTTTACATTTCTCCATACATTGTCATACTTATTACACATATTCGGCATCATTTTTTTATTTGTTGGAACAGTTGTTTTATCAATACAGGATAACCATTCAGTCCCTTCGTTTCGAATAGTATGAACCCACTCTATGCCTTTATGGATAGTGTCAGTGAATGTTTTTTTACAAATTATTCCTGATGTATTTCCTAATAACAATATATTTGTTTCTTTTGAACATATGGAACCTGTGATTGTAGCGTATTTACTATATATTTTGTGTAATATTTTATCCCATTTACTCAGTTTACTGTTATACGGATATGTATTTTTTAATGTTGTGCAACACACAACATATCCATCTACAGAAGATATAGTGTCTAAATCTTGAATTATAATATTATATTCCTTACAAAATTCTTTCAATACTTTATTATGAATAATACAATCTGCTATTCCATATGATTTCTTTGTATAATCTAATAACACCGGTCTAATAATAATATCATATTTTTGTTCAATCGCCTCTTTTGTTTTATTATATTGATAAATAGACAAACTCTCACAATTTTTATTGTCCAGACTACTAATATATGTATAAGTAAAATTGTTTTTTTCAGAAAAATCTTGTAGTTTTTTAATTAATGAGAATGTTATATTCGTTTTTTGGTTATTTTTTTTATTATACATCGGAGGATTTCTTTCTATACATTTTTGAATAGAATCTGTATATTTATAATAATCTAGCCAATCAAGCAAAGGGTCTTCTAGCAAATATCCATAAAAAGAATGTAGAGACACCCATTTTACAGGATTTGGGTATGGGTTTTGTAAATTTGAATAGTCTTTTCCTTTTTGAACAAGTTCATAAAATTTTTTTATTCTAGGAAAGGCAATAGTATTAAACCAATTAGTATCTCTTTCTATAGTAGATAGCTTGGAAGCACATAAATTATCTTCATTATATCTACATTGATAAATATGACAAAATGATAAATTACAAACTTCCATTTGTATTTGAACTTGAATCCAAATATATATAGGTAATTTTGTTCCTTTGTTTTCAAAATTTCTTTTATATGGACACTTTATTTCTAATAACCAATATGTGTTTTTATTATCCATACTTTGAACAAGGCCATCTGGACTTGCCCCTAGCCATGTATATGTTGGATGTGTAATAAGACCAATTGTATGGACTTTCTTATTACCTTGTATAATAGGTAATTTTTTGTATTCTTCTAAAGCATATGGTTCATATTTTTCACCCCATTCTGTAGCTCTTGTTTTTGTATAAGAAGAACTGAATGGTTGTATTTTTTTTTGTAAAAGTTCATACGCTGATACAAATGGATGAACTTCTAAAATAGAAGCAACATCTGAAGCTGTAATCATAGTATGTCTTTTTTGGAACCATTCTAATGACTTTTGTGGAACAGATTTCCAAATATGTGAAATAGACATCTCTCAACAAGTATACTTATATATGTATAATGGTTTATATCATTTATTATTACATAAGCCGTTTTATAGTAGAGTTTGGTGGAGTTATATAAGGCTTTGTATTTTTTTCTAACAAATATATTTCATTACAAGTATTTGTATAAGATTTTTTATAGAATAATACACAATATAGGTCACTTGTAAATAAGTTTGTAAAATATGTTTCTGATATTGTTTTTTGTAATATAATTGTTTTAATAGAAAACATGTGAGAGAACATAATAATATCAAAAATACTTGTATTATACACAGGAAACCCTGTCTTAATTTTTTCAATCAAATTATCTGGAGAACTTATAGAATCATTATGTATATGATTATACATATCTGATACATCTATAATAGTAGAAAGAGTTTCCGAGGATATTTTTGGTTCTATAGATTGTAAAATTGTATGTATTGTTCCTTTATCTAACTGTAAAATATAAGAACAATATACATCTATAATATTTTCCTGTGAAATATTTTCTAGATTTTCTATATTTGTTCTATGTTTTCTATTAAATAATACAATAGATATAGAATAAAATATATAATATATACTCTTACACGTATCCTGTGTTACTATGTATCTATAATTAGGCTTAGTTATAGAAATCCAATGCTTACTTAGCTTTGATACGGGAACAATTACAGTTTTTTTTTCAAATCCTTTTCTTTTTTGTATATATTTTTTCTTATCTATACCTTCATATGTTGGTTGTAAAAACTGTATATTTATATTGTATGTTGAATTACTATCTTTAACCAATGAGTAAAGATCCTTGTCTATTTTATTTGTAGATAATAGTATTTCATTTTCTATTTTTTTAGAAAAGGCTGTTTTATCATCAATCGTTGATACAGTTCCTTCTATAATATCATTTCTTTGTATTGGATATCGAATAATCATATCGGTTACTCTATCTATAAAATTATTTGGAAGTAGTAATAATTTACAGGATGAAGATGTACAAGAACAATGATAATTGTTATCTTTTTGTTTTTTTTCAAAACAAGGTTTTCGTAATAATAAAGGTTTATACTGTATTGAACCATTCATAATATTTTTTATCGAACTATCTGTTTCTTTTATAAGTCTAGTTATTTTTTTAGTGATTAATACAATAATATTTCTACACACATCATAGTCTTTTTTTTGTATTTCTACTTTATCTACAATATCTATTATTTTTTTTTTGTATTGTTGACCTTCTTTTGTTTGTAAAAACTTGCTTACTTCTAATACATATCTATAAAGAGATTCATTTTTGTAGTTAAATATATTAACTATTTGTATTCGTTTCTTACTTCGTGTATCAGAAATATCTGTATCCGGTACATATACCATTCCGGATTCTTGTAATTTTGTCTTTACTTTACTAATATTAATAGGTAAAACAGGGATAATTCGTTTTGTTTGTATTACAATTCCTACAATATTTTTATTTTTAGAAACATAATACAAAGGTTTTATAGGAGCATTTGTCCTTTTATACACTTCTTCTAGTAGAGATACTGTTTTTTTAAATGGTAAAATAGGAACATTTTCATTATATTCCATATATGGGTATTCTAATAATATTGTACTTGGTTCGATTGGGATATACAACTGATTAGAAAGAATTATTGCTGTAACTTTACTATATGCATCTACAACCTGTACTTCAATAGAATAGTGTTTTTCTAGTATTTCTTTATATTCCATGATTGTTACATTTTCTTTTTTTTCCATGTTTCCTGTAATTTTTTCCCAATCAATTTCATGATATGAGGAACATTTCTTTTTTGTATTCTCTAATATATTCTGTATTTCTGGTAATATACTTGAATGTAAAACAATTTCTTCTATTTTGTTATCTATATTTTGTAGCTTGTAAATAGGTTGATATATATTATTTATATACAAACATAAAAATGTTGGTTTTTGGAATGAATACATATTTTCCAATAATACACCTTTTGGGCATAAAATAGAATTTTGTGTAAATATAATAATATTAAAACCCTCTTTCGAAAATATCCCAGGTCTAGATATAATATCCATTAAGAATGTTTCCACATATTTCTTTTTTTCCAAGAATTCAATATATGATTCTATTGTAGAAAACATTCTTTTTACTAATCCTCCTGACAAAGACATAAATAGCTGTTTGTGTATTTTTTTTTGAATATCTTCTATAATCATAGAATATGTGTATTTCTTTCTTTGTATTCCAGAAATTACATCTATTATCAAATTGATAAATGAATCCTCTTCATGTTCCTTTGTTCCTTTACGAACATAACAGTCGAAACCTACTTTTATTGTTCCAGAATCACAGTTCTTTTGACCCATAAACCTTTCTACATATACAGGTAATATAGCATATCTATCTTCATTAATTTTTATTTTGTCACTTCTGCTAATATATTTCTCATTTACATTTTCTTCATTATTCTCTGCATCTTTTATAGACAAACATCTTTTATAATATGGAGATTCCCTTTTATCTCTTGAAAAACAACAGGGTAGGCACATTCCATTGGGATGTTTGCTTTTTTCAAGAAATCCAGGATACTTGTACTTTTTTCCATTATCATTAATTAGCACATTATGATTTCCATAAGGGCACTTTGCAAACGTACATTTTTTTTTCTGAATATCTTTTAGCTTATCCATAGGTATAGGTTTTTCACAAGTAGGACACCAAGCTTCTGGGCACATATAATAATATTGTTTATCTGGACTAGAACCATATTTATAAGAATATGTAATTGCTCCTTTTTCAACTTCTTTATCAGGATTATATGTTACAACAACCGGTCTTTTTCTTCTTTCACATTGTCTTGGATACACAAGAGTATCGGACGTTTGAGAAAATTTGAATAACTTTGGATCAAATGTTACTAGTCTTTTTAGATGAAAGTTCGGATAATCACACACATCTTTACACACACCTTTTTCTATTATCTTATTTTCTTCCCTGGGACATTGTAATTTAGTTTTCGGATCTAAATGAGTTTCGTCGCTTAAATCAATATTTTTTGAAGATGTAAATAGAGAATCCTTGCTCTTATCTAAAGAATCTAATATATTGTTTTTATTAGCATTATTAATGTAATTTTCTTGATTATTCCTTTTCTGTATCTCACCAAATCCAAAATGAATATCAAATGACTCATCAAATATTTGTTTTTTTTGTATTTTGTTTCCTGAAAATAAATATATATGAATTATCTTTTGTAAAAATTGATAACAATTTTGTAATATAAATAATGATTTCAAGTTATCATATTTTATTTTATATGTATTTTTATTATTATTTTTTTCATCTGTTATAGTTACTGATACTCCAGAATTTTTAATAATTTGACTTGCAGATGTCCTATTTTCTTGTAATATCGACCATTCGTTGTATATTTCTTTTGATTTTATAATAGATTTTCCAAATTCTCTTCCAATCCCTTTTATAATTTCTTCTGAACTTTTCTCAGAACTCTCTTTTTCAATATATTTATATATATCTACAATATTATAAGAATTGCTAACTCTTTCATAATAAAAAGTAATACTATTAGATGTTTTTTTATCCAATGAAGTGTTTACAAAAGGTGTATAAAAAGAAAGAAATTCTATAAATTTTTTCATATCTATATTCTTTTCTACTGTAAAATAGGAAACAATCGAAAAAAATTGTATCTTAGTACTTTTAGATAATACAAATTCATTATCTATTTGTAAAGATGGGACAGTAAAAGAATCTCTTCCTAATGATTGTAAATATGTATTTATTTTTGTAACAATATTTGTAATAATAGAAAAATGTCCTTCAATCTCTCTGGTGTCTGACATGATACTCTCGTCATACTTAATATATACTTCCAATTGACCATTTTTATTAATTTTTAATGTACAATATTTGTATATATTATTTTTAGAGTAATATAGTAGTTTTACTATTATTGTTCCGGAACTACCTTTTTTACTTTTTTTGTCTTTTTCCGGATTTTTATAGGTCCAACTATATAGTTGTTTCTTTGAAATTTTTGTATTAACACTCTTTTCATAAATACTTATATATGGTTTCTTGTCTCCATAACTAGTGTAATATATATAAGGAATCTTTTCTGATAATAATGTTCGTAAAAAATTATATATATTTTGTAAATAATAACTATATTCTTCTTTTGGTCTAGAGAATAATACAAGGTTGTTAATAATACAATCGCTAAAATCAATCGTAGATTCATTTGTACTGCGAACTTTATGTATAATATCTCTTTTTTGTTCTATTGCCTCTTTTGTTTTATTATACACATCTTGTATTATATTAGGAGTAAAACCAATTTTGTCATAAAATGGCCAATATTTCTTAATATATCCAAACATATACCTTTGTTTTTCTACTTCTTGTTTGTTTTCTATTATTGGGTATTTCTCAATCCATTCCAATTCATCTTGCAAATTGTATACGTATATATGAGGATCATATTTTACATGTATAATATCATATAACAACATAACGTTTTTGTCATTATCAATTATATCACCTATAAATTCATTTGATTCATTCACGTATTCCCTGTCTACACTAGGAGTTATAGTAATAGGAGATTCTATAAATTCCGTATCAAGAACAATAACTTTTTCTTTATTACGTATCCATAATTGTTGGTAGTTTGGAATAATATTTTTTTCATATACAAAAATCTTTTTCTTTATAGAAAACAGCGTTTCATCTAACCAAATTCTGTCTTGTATAAAAATAATATTCTCTTTCTTTTTTACAATATCTTTTATTGTATTTGTAATATAATTTCCAATTATAGAAGAAATAGGTTTCAAAGATACATTCAAATGGTTCTGAATATCTTCTATTAATGTATTGTATTTTTGATATATTTCTTTTCCTATAAAAATATAATGGCTTGGTACAGTATCCCTATATACTCGCGATACTATAAAAAATGGAAAATCTACTTTCTTATTACAAAAAGACATTATCCAATATGTATATGTATTATATATATTTTTCTATTTTTACTAGTTTCTTTCTTTTTGATTTAGAATATTTCCAATCTATATCTTCTACAAATACAGGATTTATATATTCTCTTTGTGATACTATAGTATCATCATTATGTACTTTATGTAATGTAGAAGGTAGTTGTATAACAAACTCTACAAACAACAACCCTCTTTTTAAAAGTCCATTATTTTCTGTATTGGGTATATAGAATCCTTTATTCTGTATAATAAATCCTTTGTATTTTGTATCTTGAATATTTTGTACAAAATCCTTTTTCCATAGTATATGTTCTTTACTTGTATCTGGTAACACAATTTCCATAATATGTGTAGTATATAATTTTTCTACATCGATTGGATAATGTATATGCATATCCCATTTGTTTTTTCTTGTGTAATACTCTGTATTTTTTTCTTCTATTTCAACATATATACATTGATTAGTATATGTAGTAAAGTGAATATGACTATAATACAAAGGTAATCGTATATTGTATGTACCAATAGTACATCTTTTCTCATAATATTTCCATATATCTTGTATAGAAACACGTATTGTATAAGAAGACTTTTTTTTATTTTCTTTCTCTTTCTTTTCACATCTTTCTTGTATATTTGGACTTTTTGGAATATTTGCAGAATTTGGAATATTTGCAGAATTTGGAATATTTGCAGAATTTGGAATATTTGAAAAAATAGATAAATTTTCTAGTATATCGAATAATTCACTTGCTTCTGTTTGTAAATCATGTTCTGTAGATGTAAAAAAAAAAGATTGGGATAAAATAGGAATTTCTTTATAGTCATCTTTATGAAGCATAGTTTCATAAGCATTTGTTAATTTCGCAAATGTTTCACTATCTCCTCCTTTATCTGGATGATTTAATAAAGCTTTTTTTTTATATGCTTTTTTTATTTCTTGTACAGAAGAATTTGTAGAAATATTTAATATCATAGAAGCTTCTTCTACTTTTTTCCAAGACATTGTATGTTTTCTCTTTTTTTTTTTGTATATATTATGTATTGTATAATTCACATAATTTATACAAGTATGCTTCTGCATGTATAAGAACATCCATATCAGAATATTTTTGAAGTACATGGTTCCATTTTGTTGCTATTTCCAACAATCCTTCTACATAATGTTTGTTATACAAAATATAAAATAAAGAGTTGCTCAGTAATTCTTTACAATTGTAATTATACTTTTCATACAAAATGTATAAGGATTTTCGTATTTCTGGAACATTTCCTTTTACAACATATTTACATATTTCTTGTATAATCTCATCTTTTTTAGGTGTATAGATTTTTTTTATAGTATTATTAGAATTATTAGAATTATTAGAATTATTAGAATTATTCGAATTATTCGAATTATAAATAGTTCCTTCTACTACTAAAAACATTTTTGATAAATCAATATACCCGGTTGTTCCTTTTCTAGACATTTCTACTATTTTTGTCATTGTAGAAGGTGTAATTTTTATATTTCTTATAGAACATATTTTTTCAATAATATTTTTTGTTTCTTCTATATTTGGACTTGGAATACATAAAGAAAGTAGCCTGCTTCGTAAAGGTTTTTGAATAGAAAGTAATGAATTTGTAGTACATAAGAATCTTGTAGTCGTACATTCCATATATTTTCGCAAAGCTTTTTGTGTATATATATCCAATAATTCTATATTTCGTAATATAACATACTTATGTATCTTGTATGGAATATTGGTATTTTTTGTATACCAATCTAAAAAAGGTATTAATGCTTTTTGTATATGTGGTTGACAGCTATCTATTTCTATATGAACAGGACTTGTTATTACAGAAATAACTTTCTGTTTATTTTTGCTTGTAGGAAGTTGTGTAAAAGAATATGTTTCAATATCAATTGCTTTCATTCGTAATATAGTTATATCACATAATGAATGTACAAAATGTTTTAACATAATATAGATTTTTGTATATTTTCCAGAACCACTAGAACCATACAAAATCATATTCGGCAATCCTTCTTGTAAAGAATTTTTAGATAATGTTTGTAATATATGTAATGTTCTTGATTCTATACAATCTGTAAATACAATAGGAGCATATTGTAGACTATATGGGATATAGTTTTCCATATTTTTATTCTATTAATAGTATATATTTGTATATCTCTTTATGATACAATACAAGTTTCATAATTTTGAAATTATTGAAAAGAAAAAAAGAACTATTTTAGAAGAATTATTTGATTATATACAAGTTCTTGTAGAAACGGAAACAAAATGTAAAAAAACAATTGATATGTTAGAAACATGTAAAACTAGAAAAGAAACTAGAGAACATAAGAAAGATACAGAAAAACCCAATACACAACAACAACAACAACAACAACAACAACAACAACAACAACAACAACAACAACAACAACAACAACAAGAAGAAGAAGAAAATACAAAAACTGAAAAGGATGAAATCACTATACAAGAAAGTGATTTTATACAAGGTACACCAAAACAACATTATACAAAAAAAGATACAAAACATCATACAAAAAAAGATAAAGAAGATGATAAAGAGAATGTTTCCACACATAGTTTTAATCCAGATGACGACTTTTCAAAAAAAACAGAAAAACAAGTAGATGAAGAAATAGAATTAGATATTAGTAAAAAGATTTATAAAAAATTATCATTGTATGTTCATCCAGATAAAGGAAATACAACAAATCATTTTATTATTGCGAAAGAGTCTATAGATTCACATAATATTATTACTTTATTATACTTATTTGGAATTAATCAAATTGATTGTTCAAGAATAAAACTATCAGATAGTGAAATAGATTTCTTAGAACATAAAAAAAAAGAAATACAAGAAAAAATAAATATGTTACAAAAAACATTTTTCTATAATTGGAACCATTTACCAAAAAAAGAAAAAGACAAAATTATTGAAACATATAAAAAGTTATAATAATATTTGTATAGTATGAAAAAAGTAGGAATAAGTATAAATTTTTCTAATGATACAACAGAAAAACATGGGTTATTTTGTAATGGACTTCAACAAAATATATTTTTTTTGTATAACTTATACAAAAATATAGGGTATGATGTATATTTTGTATCCAATACAATATTTCCAAATTCTTCGTATCAATATCTAGATATATATAATATAAAAGAACTAGAAATACTTGATGTGTATATAGAAGTTGGTGTAAATATGCCAAAAAAAGATTTATTGTATATGAAAGAAAAAGGGGTATATTGTATCTATCTTGCTTTAGGAAACTTGTATATATATCACACAAAAAATATGTTATATAATAAAGAAGAATTTAGACTAGATACAAAACATATTTTTGATAAAGTTTGGATATTAGGAGATTATAAATTTTCTATAGATTATTATACATATATTCATAAAAATGAAAATATTCAAGTATCACCTTTTATTTGGGAACCTACCTTTTTAGAAACATATACAGGAACTTTTGACAAAAAGAATATCAATATTGGAATATTTGAATCTAATTTAACTCTTGAAAAATCTTCATTTGTTCCTATGATGATTTGTGACAGAGCAAAAAAGTATTGTAAGAGTGTATATGTTTTTGGATCCAAAAAATATATAGGAAATAGACTTTTTCAAGAATTTGCAAAATGTTCTTCCTTAGTAAAAGAAAATAAAATATCTTTTGAAGGACGACATAAGTTTGTACCTATGATGAATACAAAATGTAATGTGATAGTAAGTTTTAATAAAAATTGTGGATTAAATTATTTATTATTAGAATGCTTATATCTAGGTATTCCTTTGATACATAATAGTCCTTTTTTTAAAGACTATGGATTCTATTATGAAGGGTATGATATTACAAGTGCTTCTAATCATATTATACATTTATACAATAATGGTTTTGATAAAGAAGCATATATAGAAAAAAATAAAACTATTTTGCACAAAAATTCTTTATATAATTCAAAAAATATGGAATTTTATAAAAAAGAACTTTGTTCTAAAAAAATACAAACATATACAAAAAAAATAGGTCTTAGTATTACACTAGATAATGACAATCCTAATTCATTATATAGTAATGGTATTAACCAAAATATATTATTCCTATATCACTTATATGAAAAACAAGGATATCAACCTTATTTAATTTCTAATTATCAAAAAAAGACAATTTCCTATTATACAAAAACATATAATATTCTTTCCTCTAGTTCCTTACAATCTCTTTACCTATTAGATACTATTATACAAATAGGTCATACTATACCAACAGAGTATATAAAAGAATGTAAAAAACAAAATATACTATGTATTAAATTATTTTTAGGAAATGCATATATTATGAATACAAAATATATGTTATACTATAAAGACTCTACATTTTCTCTACAAGACAAAGAAGTATTTGATAAAATTTGGATATTAGGAGATTATGAATTTTCTATAGATTATTACAAATATATATGTAATAATAAAAATGTCAAAGTATCACCATTTATTTGGGAACCTACTTTTTTAGAAACATACACGGGAACTTTTAATAAAAAGAATATTAATATTGGAATATTTGAATCCAATTTTGCATTAGAAAAATCTTCTTTTGTTCCTATTATGATTTGTGATAGAGCAAAAAAGTATTGTAATCACGTTCATGTATTCTGTTCCAATAATCTTACAAAAAATACACTTTTTCAAAAATTCGCAAAATGTTCCTCTTTGGTAAAAGAAAATAAAATATCTTTTGAAGGACGACATAAGTTTGTACCTATGATGAATACAAAGTGTAATGTTGTAGTAAGTTTTAATCAAAACTGGGGATTAAATTATGTATTATTAGAATGTTTATATCTAGGAATTCCTTTGATACACAATAGTCCTTTTTTTAAAGAGTATGGGTACTATTATGAAGGGTATGATATTACAAGTGCTTCTAATCATATTATACATTTATACAATAATGGTTTTGATAAAGAAGCATATTTGGAAAAAAATAAAACTATTTTGCACAAATATTCTTTACATAATACAAAAAATATGGATTTTTTTGTAAAAAATAGTTCAGTTTTATAAATTTCTATATAAAAGATTGTATATAAAAATATATATAAAAATGATAAAAGTTGGTATTACAATACATAATCGTGATAATGTTTCAGAAGAAACAGGGATATTTAATAATGGAATAAATCAAAATATACTATTTTTATATACATTATTAGAAAAACAAGGATATGATACATATTTTGTATCTAGTAAGATTCTAGAAAATTCCAAATATCAATATATAAATATTTATACACAAACTGAACTAAATTCTCTAGATTATTTCATTTGTGCTGGATTGTCTGCATCAAGTAAAATGATTACAGAAATGAAAAAAAATAATGTTGAGACAATTAAATTACATTTAGGAAATGCTTGTTTTTCTCATATAGATCATATTATTCATAATACAAAACAAACATTTGATATTGAAACTTGTAAATTATATGATAAAGTTTGGATTTCACCACATTTTGCATATTCGATAGATTATTATAAATATATTCATCAAACAGAACATGTAGAAATATCTCCTTATATTTGGGAACCTACCTTTTTACAAGAATTTACAGGAACTTTTGACAGAAACAATATTAGTATTGGTATTTTTGAGTCAAATATTAATTTAAATAAATCTTCTTTTATTCCAATGATTATTGCGGATAAGGCAGAATCTTATATAAATACAGTATATGTTTTTAATACAGATACTATAAAAGATAATAAACTTTTTACAGATTTTGCAAAAAAATCTACTCTTGTTCAAAATAAAAAAATGACTTTTGAATCACGATATCCATTTGTAAGAATGATGAATACATATTGTAATGTAGTAATCAGTTTTCAAGAAGATTGTGAATTAAATTATTTATATTTTGAATGTTTATATCTAGGTATTCCATTGATTCATAATAGTTCTTTTTTAAAAGAGTATGGGTACTATTATGAAAAATATGATACAGAAACAGCATCTAAACATATTAAAAATTTACAAGAGAATGGGTTTGATAGAAAAAAGTATATGGAAAAAAATAAGGATATAGTATACAAATATTCTTCAAAAAATCCAGAAAATATAGCATTTTTCAAAAAACATCTTACATACAAAAATATAGAACATATAAATATTCCAAAGGTTATTTCTTATATGGAAAATAAATCAGAAAAGTCTATTATTATATCGTTAACAACTTTACCATCAAGACTTACATTATTAGAAAAATGTATTGAATCATTACTTTCTCAACAATATTCTAATTATGAAATCCATATAAATGTTCCGCTGTATCATAAAAAAGAAGGTAAATACAAACACCAATTACATTCTATAAACGAAAAAGTAAAGTTCTTTTATGTAGATGATATTGGAAGTATTACAAGATTATATTATACACTACATAGAATAACAAATCCAAATCAATATATAGTTGTTGTAGATGATGATTGTGTATATGATCCTACAATGTTACAAGTATATAACAAATATATACAAGAAAATCCAGAATATGCTTTTGGATTTTCTGGAATCCTTCAAAAAGATTGTTCATATGTTGGTCCGGTGGATAAAAATACAAAAGTGGATTTTTTGGAACATTATCAATCTGCTTGTTATAAAAGAAGTTTTTTTGAAAAAGATTTTTTCACAAAAATACTACAAGATTCTGTAGATTGGTGTCCTAAAGAAGTTATACATGAGGACGAGATTGTTATAAGTTCATATTTAGAATCTAAGAATATTGAAAAATATATTGTTTCATCAAGAAATACAAACAAAGAACCTCTTCAATTACTATTTCCTGTATTACGAATCCAAAAACATAAAGATGTAATGGAAAGAAATATACACGGAGATAAGATAACTTCTATTCAAAAAGTACCTGTTAACTTACAAAAAAATTAGAAAATATAAAGATACCAAAAATTATTTTTCAAACATGGAAAACTAAAGAACTTCCGATTAAATCTTAAAATATTTGTTAGAACCAGGACATATATTTATACCTAAAATATTTACTATATATATTTTTTTATTATTTATTAAATTTGTAACTTTACCCCATTTCCATTCAACACATTCATTTTCATTAGGTTTTTCAATCTGTTTTACATACAAACAAGACATTCCTATTAATCCTGTAACACAATCATTCATTTTATAATTTACATGTTTTACACCTTTGAACATTTAAAATGCAGACCATAAAATTATATATTTATTTTTATCACAAATAATCATTATATATATTTAATATATCATTTTATAATATAGTATGATATATATAATAGTTACAACATCAATAAATAATAAAACAGGTGTACAAAATAAGATTCACAGACAACTCAGATATATTGAATGCATAAACAATCTAATACAGCTAATTAATAATGATTCAAAGATTAAACCAATTATAGTTGAAAATAATGGAGTACGACAAACATATTTAGATAATTTAAAATGTGATATTTTTTATACAAATAATAATATGATTAATTATAAGCATAAAGGAGGAAATGAATTATTAGATATAAAAGAAGTAATAAATCAGTATAACATTAAAGATGAAGATATTATCATAAAACTAACTGGACGATATAAATTATTAAATTTAAATTTCATAAATTTTGTTAAAAAGAATATTAACGATTATGATGCTTTTGTTAAATTTTTTAATGTTTGTACGCTAAAATATATGTTTGATGATTGTGTATTAGGATTATTTGCTATTAAATGTAAATATTTAAAAGAATTTAAATATAATTTTTTAAAAAGTCCTGAATGTGAATTTGCGGACTATATAAGAAAAAATGTAAATAAAAATAAATTAAAAGAAGTTCACCAATTAGATTTAGAATGTTGTTTTGCTGATGATTTAAGAAAATTAGTTGTATAAAGTCAGTATTTTAAATGTTCAAAGGTGTAAAAAGACCCTAACATCTTTTACTCTTGAAAATAATGTATCAATATAATTTTATTTAGTGAAAAATTATAAGTTTCATCGCATATACCAATGATATGATATATAATCATAATTATTATTTGTTTCTAGTGTATTTGTGTTTTTCCAATGTAATTTTCTAATTTTTATTTTATCAGGATTATATTTTAACATATAGTTAAAATATATTTCATATTCCGAAGCACCAGAACCATTTATATCTGTTACTTCTTGTAAAAAAATGTTATAAAATAATTCATTATGATTTTTTTCAATATTGGAAATAAGTTCATTTATATATTTTTTTTCAAATATCATATGATGACATATACCGGATTTATTCATATCAACTTTTGTTAAATTATTATGTAATATAAACATATGTTTAAAATAAGGTTTATGATATTCTGTTCCATAATTATAAAGACATTTATTATTTTCTACAAATGTAGTTGGTTTCAAAAAAAAAGTATCACTATCTATCACTAAATATTTATCTAAAATATTTGGAATACATTTTCCAGCATATAATTTTAATAATTGCTGTAAATACCACCCATTTCTCTCAAGTTTTCCGTGATATTTAGCAACTGTTTCTATATTAAACGGGAAAATATTTTCATGGATTGTAATACACCCATGAATTGTTATTGATGGATCATAGCAAATCAAATATATATTTCTATAACCAATAATATTTTTTTGAGTGTATTTTATTTGTTGTTCAATAACTGATTTATCATTTGGTCCAACTGGTATTACTATATCAAATATATTATTTGGGATACTATTAAATTTCCATAATGCTTGATACTTATGGTCAATTTTTTCAGAACCAATTTGTTCAATAACCCACGATATATCTAAATACTGATAATCAACTTCTGAATAGGATAGTTTGCTAACATCAAGTTCTTGCCAATCATTTAATATGATTATAGGAAAATATTTCTTATAATACTCAGTTACTTTATTTTTCAAACAGATAGGTATTGTATTCATGTATAAACATTCCCAGAATCTATGTGTATCTATTCCATTTCCTTCTGGACATATAGCAAATTTGTGTTTTTTTAATTCAATTAGATACTCTTTATATGGGAGATTTGCATTCCATTTAATTCCCTTTTTAATAATATCATTATAACATTTATTGCGTTTTTCTTTATTGGTATTTTTGCTAAAATTAAAATATATTCCCTTAGTTTTTTCAACATACATCTCAAAAACTTGTTGGTGTATTTTAGAATTACCATGTGTCCATTGGGAATTTGCTAAACCAATTGGTAAAGGAAAAACTTTCTTATGTTCAACATTCATATTTTGGGTGTATATACGTTGTAATAAAGGTAGTTTGGCGAATAAAATTAAGTTTTTATCATTAAAATTTTTATCAGAATTATGAAATATAAGTATGAATGGATTTTTTATATATTTTAGTTTTTGAATCATTAAATCTAAACTAAATCTACTAGTGTTGTAACAAAATATATATTTTTTATTATCAATGTATTTATCTATTTGATGAATATATATATGTTTTTTTTTTAATTTATACACATTTGGATTATATCGAAAATTTTCTTCAACACCTAAAAATATATCACATATATTTTGTATTTTTTCACCAGTTATAAATTCTATTTTCCTATGCTGTGTCACCAAGGGTTTTTTAGTTAATTCCGTAATTTTATTTTTAATTTTATGATAAAACTTATCATTTAGTTCAATACATTCTTTTAAATATTCAGGAGGTGGAATAACGCATTTTTTAATATCATTTTCAATATTACTTGATAATATAATTGGTTTGTACTTCAATGTATTAAATTTAGATGACCAGTTTCCATTAATAATTACTTTTTTTTGCATTAAAAGTGACCAATATGCCCCATGGAAACTTCCTGTTATAATAATTTCTGATTCACCAATAAATTTAATTATTTCATTTATATTATATTTTCCAAGATTCACGGAAATAGAAGGATAATTAAGATTTTTTATCTGTTTCAACCACATATGTTGAATAATCCCTATTTTTCTTTTAATTTTATAATTATTTTGTAATAGTTTAATCTTACAACTTACACAAGGAACATACTCATGTTTGTCATAATAATTTTTTAAATGATCTCTTCTTCCCACAAAAATAAAGTTTTCTAAAATATCATCATTAATATCAATTTCGTTTGGTGAAGGCTTCCAATTTATTTCTTTAAGATTAAGTTTATTTGAACCAGAACCCCAATGAAAATAAAAATTACTTTTTTCTAAATTTTTATAATATTTAGATCTATCTTTATTAGTATCTATTATACCTCCACCACCAAATATGATTATATTATTTTTTGATTTATAAATTGAATCCCAATTATTAGTATATTCTACTTTATAATCATTAAAGTTATAAAACAAATGCGGAGAACAATATAAATCGCCAGCATTTTTACCTCCGCAACTTATAAAAATAATTTTGTTAATTTTATTTTGATTAATAGTTGGTTTTCTAGTTTTTAATAATTTTATATACTTATTCTCAACCGGATCTTTCATTCTAAAATTTTCCAATTTTTTACAATGTATATGAAGATTGTTAATAGCTATTAACTTGCCATTAATTTCAACAAAAGGAAAATAATTCCCACCCTTTTTCATCCATTTAAATGCATATTTATCATATTTTATTTCACAAGTTTCATTTACAAATCCAGTTGTATCACCAGCTATATTTCTTGGATCAACACCAGCTAAATATTGACCAATCGCTGCTCCATCAAAAATACTATTAAATTCTTTAAAATTTTCATTATAAATACATTTATCTAAGCTATTATCAATAATTGGAAATGTTTTTATAATGTCTTTATTGTTCAAATAATAGTTAGCTAAATTAATCATATCGTTTTTTGTAAAATCATAATTTTCAATCAATTTTGTAAATAAATCATATTTTGGAATATATATAATTCCTGGAATACACCTATTTTTTGAATCCATGGTAATATATATTTTTTTGTTAAAATTATAGTTCATATTGCTATATAGTAAAACGTCGTTTTCTAGATGAATTACATTTTCTATATTATTCATTTTCATAAACTCATATACTAGAAAAAGCCGTTTTGATGCATTATTCCAAAAACCACCCCTATATGTTTTGTCTAATTTAGATTTTTTATCAAAATCTGTATGTAAAGTAGCAGAGTCAATTAATTTAATATATGATTTATATTCTTCCATTTTATTAAAAAAATCAGAGTCTACAATAACATAAATATTATAATCAAAATTAAGCAATTGATTTATATTTTCTTTAATATATTCTTGAAATATACCAGTTGAAACTAAAATTATATTTTTTTTTAAAGACATAATTATATTATATAATATATTTTATATACAGAGTATATACTTATATTTTTATATATTGTTTATTATTTTCCAATCACTAGGAAATATATTTTTTATGTTTTCTTCTTTTTTATACCATTTTTTTGGATAACATACAATTTTTTGTATAGTATTATTTATATATGCAGCCCACCAACTAAATGTACTATTTGCGATTATATTATGCTTACATACACTCATACACAACATTTGTTCCCAATCTTGTAATTGTGAAGAAATGGTAGTAAATTGTATATTTGGAAACACATTTTCTAATTCTATAATCATTTTTGATACTTCCTCTTTATCTTGTTGTTCATATACACATAATACTTCATTACAAGAATATGTATCATTTTGTATTATATATTGTAAAGATTCTATATAATAATTATTTTCTAATAATACATAATTATATATATTCTTATAATCACCTCTACGAAAATGTAGAGAAATTATGTTTTTATTATGTATATATGTATCTTGTAATTTTTTTTGAAGTATATCTATTTGTAATATATTTATAATTTTTTTATAATTTTCTTGAAAATATCTATAATTTTGAAAATATCCGTAAAGCATTACATTATTTGTATATGTAGGTATTTTATCAAAATTATAGATACTTTTTTCTTTATACATATTTTCATAGTGTATTGTATTATTACATACATGATTTGTAATTTTTTTAAAAATAGAATCCCAATAAGGATATCTTGTATCACAATTTTTATAATTTGGTATTGATTTATGTAATAAAAAATATTTTTTAGTATCTATAGAATATGATAATAATGTAAATATTTTATACAACTGGTTTCCCAATCCACCTTCCAAACTAATACTTACTATAGAATTGGGTATCTTTTTCTCTTGAAAATAATATATTAATATAATTTCATTATTATCTCCATATATAATACTTTTATTCTTTTTTTCTGATTTTTGTAAAGTTTCTTCGTATATTTTTATATTGGTTTGGTTTTCTTGTAAAATAATAGTATATAATTCTTTACAAGCAAATTGATAGTTTTTTTTAGCAATTTGATAATCTATATTATACAAATGTTTTATTGCTTTGTATAAAATAGGATTCTTAGGAATTGTACATATAAATCCATTAAAAATATGTGTAAAATCAGCAAAAAAATTACTTTTTATAAATACACTATCATACTCTTGAATAATATTGTTAATATCTTCATAGACCATCGCATCATCATCCAAATAACATCCTCCAAATAAATATAAATAGTAGTACCGAAATAAATCTGATTTATGAGCTCCCTGTAATATACTAAACTTTTTTACAATATCTGGAAAATCGTTTATAGGATTTTCTAAAAAAAATTGTACTATTTCTTCATCTGTTTTATAATTTTTATAATTCCATCCTACAAAAACTTTTGATAATTGTTGTAGAACATGACTTTCTGGTTTTTTCATATTTGTTTGTATTACATTTTTTGGTATTTTAGACATAGTATACAATTTTTTTTTTGTATAAAATATATTTTTTTATATATCTTACTATAAAAAAATATATTTTTTATATAAACTTATCTATACAATTAAAATTATAATATTTTTTTTGCTACTTATTCTTTTTTTATTCTTTTTTTATTCTTTTTTTATTCTTTTTTTATTCTTTTTTTATTCTTTTTTTATTCTTTTTTTATTCTTTTTTTATTCTTTTTTTATTCTTTTTTTATTCTTTTTTTATTCTTTTTTCATCAAAGCATCTACATCAACACGAAGTTTTTGTACTTCTTTGACTAGATGTGAGATAATTTGAATGTAATCAAGACTTAAGTTGCTTGTTCCATGATTTACAATAGAAGGCAACACTTCTTGAACTTCTTGGGCAACAAAACCATATTTAACACGCTGGTCAGCATTAGGATTAGCCCAATTGTATTGGACGGAACGAAGAGAGTGAATTACATCAGAATTTTTAATATCTTCAATATTTGTTTTTAGTTTCTTATCAGAAGTACAAGTTACACTTTCTGCAGTAACACTGCTTGTAACATTCACACTTCCAGTAACATTCACACTTCCTGATACACTTAATATATAACCATCCCATGTGAGATTATTACTACTGGTAATACCAGTTCCACCAGAAATTCCAAAAGCAATTTCAGTTGGATCTATATTTACAGAATCTGAAACAAGACTATTTAATGCGGTTTCTAAAGAAGTATCGGCACTTGCGCGAGCAGATTCTTCCAAGGAAAGACGAGTGTCTAGAGAAGCATCGGAGCTTGTTCGAGTAGATTCTTCCAAGGAAAGACGAGTGTCTAGAGAAGCATCAGAGCTTGTACGAGTGGATTCTTCCAAGGAAAGACGAGTGTCTAGAGAAGCATCGGAGCTTGTTCGGGTGGATTCTTCCAAGGAAAGACGAGTGTCTAGAGAAGCATCGGAGCTTGTTCGGGTGGATTCTTCCAAGGAAAGACGGGTGTCTAGAGAAGCATCGGAGCTTGTTCGGGTGGATTCTTCCAAGGAAAGACGGGTGTCTAGAGAAGCATCGGAACTTGTACGAGTGGATTCTTCCAAAGAAAGTCTAGTGTCTAGAGAAGCATCAGAACTTGTACGGGTGGATTCTTCCAAAGAAAGACGAGTGTCTAAAGAAGCATCAGAACTTGTTCGGGTGGATTCTTCCAAAGAAAGACGAGTGTCTAAAGAAGCATCAGAACTTGTTCGGGTGGATTCTTCCAAGGAAAGTCTAGTATCTAAAGAAGCATCGGAACTTGTTCGGGTAGATTCTTCCAAAGAAAGACGAGTGTCTAAAGAAGCATCGGAACTTGTACGAGTGGATTCTTCCAAGGAAAGTCTAGTGTCTAAAGAAGCATCAGAACTTGTACGGGTGGATTCTTCTAAGGAAAGACGAGTGTCTAGAGAAGCATCAGAACTTGTACGGGTGGATTCTTCCAAAGAAAGTCTAGTGTCTAGAGAAGCATCAGAACTTGTACGGGTGGATTCTTCCAAAGAAAGTCTAGTGTCTAGAGAAGCATCAGAACTTGTACGGGTGGATTCTTCTAAGGAAAGACGAGTATCTAAAGAAGCATCGGAACTTGTACGCGTGGATTCTTCCAAAGAAAGTCTAGTGTCTAGAGAAGCATCGGAACTTGTTCGGGTGGATTCTTCCAAGGAAAGACGAGTGTCTAGAGAAGCATCAGCACTAGTTCTACTTGAAATTTCAATACTTAGAGACCTATAAGGAACAGCAGAGCTTGGATCAGCCGACCTTTCTAATATACCAGAAAGAACTACATCATTTTCACCAGTGCCACTTATAAACCAAGTATTATTTTTTCCTTGATAAACAAATTCAGCACCAGGTGTACCAGTCCCACCCGCAGAAGTTCCACCAACAGAAATACCATAATAAGTATTTTCACTATAAGCACCTGTTACTCCAATATTAAAAATATTATCTGAAATATAAGTTTGATCAGTATTTATGTAAGTAGTTGTTCCTTGAACAGTTAAATCTCCTACAACTACAAGATCATTCTTTATTTCAACATCTGCACCAACATAAAGTTCATTGTCACCTGTAAAATACAACTTATTACTACTTGTAATACCCTTTCCATCAGAAGTCCCAAATGCAATTTCATTTTTACTTATACTTACAGAACTTGAAACAAGACCATTTAATGCAGTTTCTAAAGAAGTATCGGCACTTGTGCGAGTGGATTCTTCTAAGGAAAGACGAGTGTCTAAAGAAGCATCAGAACTTGTTCGGGTAGATTCTTCCAACGAAAGACGAGTGTCTAGAGAAGCATCAGAACTTGTACGGGTGGATTCTTCTAAGGAAAGACGAGTGTCTAGAGAAGCATCAGAACTTGTACGAGTGGATTCTTCCAAGGAAAGACGAGTGTCTAGAGAAGCATCGGAACTTGTTCGGGTGGATTCTTCCAAGGAAAGTCTAGTGTCTAAAGAAGCATCGGAACTTGTACGAGTGGATTCTTCTAAGGAAAGACGAGTGTCTAAAGAAGTATCGGAACTTGTACGAGTGGATTCTTCCAAAGAAAGACGAGTGTCTAGAGAAGCATCAGAACTTGTTCGGGTGGATTCTTCTAAGGAAAGACGAGTGTCTAAAGAAGCATCGGAACTTGTTCGGGTGGATTCTTCCAAAGAAAGACGGGTGTCTAAGGAAGCATCGGAACTTGTTCGGGTGGATTCTTCCAAAGAAAGACGGGTGTCTAAAGAAGCATCAGAACTTGTACGAGTGGATTCTTCCAAGGAAAGACGAGTGTCTAGAGAAGCATCGGAACTTGTTCGGGTGGATTCTTCCAAGGAAAGTCTAGTGTCTAAAGAAGCATCGGAACTTGTACGAGTGGATTCTTCTAAGGAAAGACGAGTGTCTAAAGAAGTATCGGAACTTGTACGAGTGGATTCTTCCAAAGAAAGACGAGTGTCTAGAGAAGCATCAGAACTTGTTCGGGTGGATTCTTCTAAGGAAAGACGAGTGTCTAAAGAAGCATCGGAACTTGTTCGGGTGGATTCTTCCAAAGAAAGACGGGTGTCTAAGGAAGCATCGGAACTTGTTCGGGTGGATTCTTCCAAAGAAAGACGGGTGTCTAAAGAAGCATCGGAACTTGTGCGAGTGGATTCTTCCAAAGAAAGACGGGTGTCTAAAGAAGCATCGGAACTTGTGCGAGTGGATTCTTCTAAGGAAAGACGAGTGTCTAAAGAAGCATCGGAACTTGTACGAGTGGATTCTTCCAAGGAAAGTCTAGTGTCTAAGGAAGCATCGGAACTTGTTCGGGTGGATTCTTCTAAGGAAAGACGAGTGTCTAAGGAAGTATCAGCACTAGTTCTACTTGAAATTTCATTACTTAGAGAACTATAAGGAACAGCAGAGCTTGGAATATCACTTGCTTCTATACCTTTAAGAACTACATTACTTCCAGAATAACTTATTTGCCAAGCAGTGTCAACTGGTTTATATAAGAAATTAGCACTTCCAGCTCCTGTTGCACCAGATTCTCCACCAATAGAAATACCGTAAGCAGTACTAGTATTTAAACTCCCACTTGTCCATCCAATATTAAAAATATTATCTGAAATAAACGTTTCAGTTGTATTTACATATGTTGTTGTTCCTCTTACAGTTAAACCTTTTAGAATTTCAACATCCCCATTAGAACCAATAGTAATGGCATGTTCAGAATCATTATACTTAATACCCCCTGTAGCATATTCTATAATACTAGTACTAATTCCACCAGTAGTTTCTAAGAATTTTAATGTATTTGTTTGTAACTTAGCAGAATAAGTTGACATAATTTTTAATATATTATAATATATATATATATATTAAAAATTATGGACCCAAAATTTGCATATTTTTATAATGCATTAAATTGCAAAGTCATAAAATTGTGTCAAAAAATAGAACATCAAGAAAAATGTATTACTGTATTAAAAAGTAAAATAGAAGATTTAATGTATGTATTAAATGAAGACCAAACAAAATTTAATGAATTTCAAAAAGATGTATTAGAAATGGAATGTATACTAAATAATACATTTAGTGATGATTTAATTGACGAAAATAATACAACAGAGTGTTGTGATGAAAAAAATGTATAAAAATGTAAAAAAAAAAAGTATGTATAAATTTGTAAAAAATTATATAATATAGTGTATTAGGCACGTATATTAGTAAAAATGGTTAAGAAATACTTACAATCTTTACAATTAAAGAAGGAGAATCAAACTGAAGAAAATAAATATGATAATTGTGTAAGAATACATTTTGATTCATCGGATAATGTTTGTTTTAGTACAGAAAATGTATGTGATTTTGTATTCAAAACAAAAGAAGATTCTGAAGTTTCTATAAAAGATTTACAGAATAGAATAGTTGAATTGGAAAATTGTATTGGTGATTTACTATATATAAAAAATTGTGATAATATAAAAAATTTATGCAAAACAAATTATTACGAAGTTTCTGATAATGGAAAAATAACTATTAAAAATAGTAGTGATGGTGGATTTGTTGTTCAGTAAAAAACATGTTCTAATGTTTCTATACACTCGTATATTTCTTCTATACTTTCTGGTTTTTCTGTATAAGAAATCCCAATATCTTTTTTATATATAGAATGTATAAAATCAATACATTTTTGTATATTCTTTTTTGCTTTTGGAGCATCTATTAATATGTCAGGTAGTTCTATACAAGATTTTGAAAATATAGTACATATTGTAGTATATTTTACAGTATATTCTTTTATACAAAAATCTATAACTTGAATATGATTAGAAATATATTCATGATATTCCATAATATCCTTTATTATATAAACCAAAATTTCTTGTATTTGCGATTCTTGTAAAAATGGTTTTATAGAATCTATATTACCTTTTCTTGACAAAGATATAATTTGTATAAGGTCTTTTTTATCAATATTATTACTATAATCATTTCCAACATTTTTACCAACATTTTTACCAACATTTTTACCAACATCATTTCCAACATCATTTCCAACATCATTTCCAACATCATTTCCAACATCATTTCCAACATCATTTCCAACATTTTTACCAACATCATTTCCAACATCATTTCCAACATCTTTACTACTCACATTATCATACATTGTATTGTTTATTATAGTTTTTTTTCTCATATTTGTTGGAATATATTTAGATGAACAAGTATGTTTTGGTATATTTATAGTATTAGTAATAGGGATAGTATATTTGATTGACGAATTTTGTGAATGTGAAAGTATATCGTCAATCATAAACCTAATCCTTGGAGACCATTTGGGTAATTCTTTTGTAAATAATTGTATATATTCTTCTTTGTCTTCTTTGGAAAAAGATTCATGAACAATATCCCATAATAACTTACAAGATTCCATTTCTTCTTCATACATACAACCTTTCTGTGTTGCACTATCACTATGCAATAAAGATAGTAATATGTAGTGAATAATATCTTCAGATATATGTTTATATTTATATAGATATCCAATAATTTTTACTGTTCCAAATATTTTTTGTTTATATATAAATTGTTCTGAACTAATTTTTGTATTTTTTATTTTATCAATATACAATTGTCTTTTACAGAAATGGTCTTTACATAATACAATAAAAATATTTTTAAAATGAACATTTTCTTTTATATGATTTTTAAGAGAACTTGTATTTGTAAATGGCCCATATTGCTTTATACTTGAATATAGAGAATAATAGTATTCTTCGGAATTATAATTATCTAGTTTTGTATGAATTGTATAAGGAATATCCCAATCTTTTTTCCATATTTTTTCACATATAGTAATATACAAATCATAGAATCCTTTATCATACCATACTTTTTCTAAAATAGATTTCGCTACAATTTCTAAACAATCTTTCTCTTTCGCGTTTCTTATAGCATCTATTAATTTTGTAGAAATAACATCCATATTATTTTTTGTAATCTTATTTAATAGTTTTATGACACTACCCTGAACCCCATCTCTTTTAGGTATTATTGTTACTTTTGGTAAACTATATTCATTGCACGACCCATTATTACGATCATTATAATTTCTTTTATATGAACCGGTATGTGATGTTTTGTGAGAATTAGAATGAGAATTAGAATGAGAATTTCTCCAAGCATCCTTTTTATTCTTTTTTTCGTTGTTCCACTTACATCTAACAGGGAAACTATTATATTTAGTGGTCTTACTAAATAAAGGAGTTTTTCTGTCTTCAGATACTTTCTGGGAATAGTTCCCAACGAATGATTCCAAGAAAGAAAATGAAAATGTACCTTCCTGACCTTTTTCAGAAAGGTGTAAGAGAGAATCTATAGAATAAACATATGGTACCATGTCTATTCTTTTATATAACTATATACATAATCTTTTATATATTTTTCTTATAACAAAAATAGTTTATAATAGAATAGTTTTAACAAGTTCTAATGTAACTAAATAAGGATCGCAATCGGATGCAGGTCTCCTGTCTTCAAAATATCCACATTGTTCTTTCTCTGTTTTTGTTGGAATGCGAACAGAAGCCCCCCTATTTCCAACACCATATGAAAATGTATCCATAGATGACGTTTCCAGTTTTCCTATTAGGCGATTATTATTAGATCCATATACAGCAATATGTTCTTTATGTCTTTTTTCTAATTTTGTTATAGCATAACAAATTTCTTTATATCCATTCGGACTCCTCATAGATTCTGTGCTTATATTAGTATGACAACCTGCACCATTCCATTCTTTTAGTGGCTTTGGATCAAAAGAAACAATTAAAGAGTGCCTTTGACAAACTTGTTGTAAAATGTACCTTGAAACCCATAATTGATCGGAAACATCAATTCCTTCACATATTCCAATTTGATATTCCCATTGTCCTGGCATAACCTCAGAGTTTGTACCAGCAACCTGTATCCCTGCTTGTAAGCATAAAACATAATGTTCATCACTTATATTTTGCCCTATCGCGTTTTCAGTTCCAACCGAACAATAATAAGAACCTTGTTTTGTGGGCACTGCATCTTTCCATCCAAATAACGTATTATCTTTCGTATATAATGTATATTCTTGTTCTATACCAAACCAGACTTTCTCTTTCTCCACAAGTTTCATTATTTTATTACAAAGATATCTTGTATTGGATGGTATTGGATTTTTTGTACTTGGAGAAAGACATTCGCATAGTACTAAAAAGGCATTCTTTTTATAAAATGGATCTTTATAATATTGAACAGGAAACAAGAGTATTTCCGAATTATCAGAATGTTTTAGCATTTGACATGTGCTACTTCCATCAAAGTTCCATTCTGGGAAATCTTGTATAGATTGTATATTTGCAGAAAGTACAGTTTTCTTTTTTGTCCGTAACTCATTATTACCACCTATCCAAATATAGGTTGCAATAATAACATTATCAGGAATATCATTATTAGGAATAATATAACTCATTTTATATGATTTATATGGAATTTTTATTTATATATAAAATAAAATTGATTATTTAAAGAATTATACATATACTATATAATATACTTTTTTTATAAATGAGTAATTCTGAAGAAAAAAATAATCCAATCAATAATGTTTTTTGTATAGATTGTGGATCGTACTTGAGAAAAATTAATGAAAAAGAAAAGAAACTATACTTAGAATGTTCTGAATGTGGACTAGAAACAGAAGTAGATCATTTTACAATACCCCATATCCTAAAAAAAATGTCATCTGTACCTCTTATACATGAGAATAGAAAGCAAAATGATTATGTATATGAGAATAGGTTCAAAAGGACTAAACAATTAGAATGTAAAAGTAAGAAATGTAAGGTTAAAAATCCAGAAATAATACTAATTACTTCTAGTAATAAAACAGCAATTGAGTATTTATGTTCAAATTGTAAAACGATATGGTAATTTGTTTTATATATATAAAAAAAATGAATAATATATTTTACAATTACCAATATTATAGTACAATAACAATATTACACAAAAAAGATGTCAGAAAATAAAGATACTGAAAAACTATCTGAAAAAATAACTGAAAAACTAAGTGAAAATATGGTATTCAAGTCTGATAATATACATATACATAAGCCAAGTATATTAAAAAAGAGAACCATTTTTGAAGAAACCAGGATACAAAGTACAATGGAAACGTTATACAAAAATGGTATGAGTATTAACACAAAAAAACCACCTTTTATTATTAAGAGAACATATCCCTCTGGTGAAACAATTTATATAAAGGAGGAAGACTTGTTATAAAAAAAATTGATTAATGAAATTATTTATTACATATACATAGTAAAAAATACAAAAAGATTATTATTTCATATTTAGTCTTTTCTATTTAATTATAATAACAAGCATGGAAAACACTCAAAAAATAGAAATTCCTATTGAAATAACAGAAATTCCTACAGAAATTATTAAAAAACCTAAGAAGTCTAAAAAAGATAAGAAAGATAAGAAAGATAAGAAAGATAAGAAAGATAAGAAAGATAAGAAAGATAAGAAAGATAAGAAAGATAAGAAAGATAAGAAAGATAAGAAAGATAAGAAAGATAAAAAAGAAGATGTTTCTACTGTTAATGAGGATACCAGTATCCCTGAAACACAAGATGTAAATACAGCTTCAAATACTACTACTTCTACTACTGCTACTACTGCTAATGTAGAAGATAAAAAAGAAGATATTTCCAATGTTAATGAGGATACCAGTATCCCTGAAACACAAGATGTAAATACAGCTTCAAATACTACTACTGCTACTACTGCTACTACTGCTACTACTGCTACTACTGCTACTACTGCTACTGCTACTACTAATAATGTAGAAGATGAAGAAAGTAAAGAAAGTGTTGATAAATATCAAGATATACATTCTATGTCTCAAAAAGACATACTCAAGAGTCTTGTTGTAAACCATAAAAACCGTTTGAAGAAAATGGAAAAAGAACTTTTTTCCAAATATAAAAAAAAAGGTGAAAAGAAGAGTGAAACATTGATCAATATTCTTACTTTATCTGAACCTGATATAGATGAATATAAAATATTGTTAAGGGACAGTGAATTATTTAAAAGTATGAAGGCTACTAAAAATAAACCTGTACGTGTAAATTCCAATAAGGGTGTATTGCGAAGATCTGGAATTACAGCATTATACCCTATTCCACTTGCTCTTAAGAATTCAGAGATATTTCCGTACATTGAAGAAATATCTCTGAACGAAAAAAATAAAAATAAGAAATGTAATATTATTGAAAACGATATGATATGTTCTACACACTTGTTTAGTGCTGTTACAAAGTTTTTCGGAAAAAGAACATTTAGTATAGATGATGATGTAATTCAAAAGGTTTTCTCTTCTTTTATAAAAGAAACTCCAAAAGAGATTACAACTATTAGAAAATTGACATCTTCTTACTTGAGTTGGGCAAATAAATAATATATTATATATGTAATATGTAATATATTATTTATTATATTGTGTACCATACTCTTATATTATAGTTATAACTCATTTTTTTCTAAATAATAATGTCCTAGCGACTTTTTTAGACTTTTCTTTTTTATTTAAAACCTCTGGTTTATATACATAGTTATCAGTGTGTTGCTCAGGAAGAAGAGCGTGGATACAACTAATTCTTTCATTAATTGTATCGTATGTAACTTGCTTTTTTATTTTTAGTTTACCCTTTTTTGCTAAGTCTATAAGTATTGTTTTTGTGTGATGGTCAATCTTTTTAATTGTATTTTCATTATTAAACTCTAGTTCAAAGTACTTTTCAATATGAGCAACTCTTTGTTCATTTGTTAAAAATCTCCATTCTGTTTTTTGAGATTTTTCTTTGTTGAACACGTTTGAAGATAAAACATTTATTGTTTCTTTTTCTTTTTTTTCATCTGTAGACATCGAGTATATATATATACATATATATAATGTATATTTCTTATACCATTATTATTATATGAAACTTATATGAAACTTATATGAAACTTAGTTTTTTTCTGGGTCGGAGCTCTTTCTACACACAGGACATTTATGGTTACATTCTACCAACCATTTCTTAATACATTGTGTATGAAAAAAGTGTTTACATGTTTTTATAGTTGATATTTCATCTTCTTTTTCGTATTCACATAAACATATAGTACATGTATCTTTTTCATCTATTATAATTGATGATGGTCTATCTTTGCATATATATGTATGTAGGAAAGTATGTAACATGTCCTCTTGAATTGTTACTTTTACAGGTTCCATAAATTCTTCCAAACTATCTTCTTGTACATGTGCCATTAATTGAACAAGATTTTGAAATACATTATTAGTAGAAAATCTAGGTCGAGATACTCCACTAGGTGAAAAGGATGACACTACATTTGATATTATATTATAATATGGGTTATTATCGGAATGGTTATACTTTTGTTCCATAGTATTGTACGATTCATACCCATACAAAATCGAAACCTCTGGAGAAACTTGTAAATACGGCTCTGGATTTGGTTGCGAATGTAATTGTGAATGTGATTGTGAATGTAAAGATGATTGCGAATGTGATTGTGAAGGTGAAACTTCATATGGTGTAAATGTTTGGTATATAGTATCAAATAAGGAATTTCTTGTTTCAATCATTCTATCTTGATACATTTGGTTGGATATTTGTATATGCCTGTCATAACTATATGATTCTAAAAAAAGAAATCTATTTATGATATCACTTATTTGTCTACTATTTTCTGAAATAATAATACAAATATACATTTGTACTGTATCTACATCTTCAGGAATTTTACATTCTATACATGTTTCAGATATACTTGACATAAAGTCAATTGAGTTCCTATTTTCATTTGGATACCTAGATGAATGTATTGGGTTATCTGAATTATGTATTGTATATGTGTAATATATCTCAATGTCAAGAATATTTTTATAGGGGACCTGTAATGTATTATGAATATATTTTTGTATATCTAATAATTTTGTAGAAGCTACAAATTCTTTTTTCTGATACAATGTAACTATATCACCTTCGTCTAAAAATGACATATATTGGTTATCTTGTAATGAGACATCTTTATTATATACACTTGGTGTATCAAATATTGTTTTATTGCTAGAGAATAAAACAATATTTGCATTAATTACCTTGTCGCATAACATTATATATATAGTATATAATAATATTGTTATATATTATTATATAGTATTATATAGTATTATATAGTATTATATAGTATTATATATTATTATATAGTATTATATAGTATTGTATAGTATTATATGGTATTGTGTAAAAATGTATATGTAAAATAGTATTGTAATTATTAGATATCTAATAACAACAATATTATACTGGGACAACAAAAGGACTCACTTCACCGGTAGTAGAGTCTCTCTTCAAAAAATGAATTTTCATGTATCTCTGAAGATTGAAGTAAGTGAGCTCATCAGTATTCTTCAAATACAAAAGTGTTGTTAGTTTATCATCAGGGATAATCTGCTTTTTGTTTTCTGGATTTTGAAGGTTATGTTCTTTAACATACTTATTAACACGACGAGTTACATCGGTTCTAGGAAGCTCTGTACCAACAGGGACTTCAAGGAATGAGCACATTACATCAGAAAGTGGAGCTGGTTTTGTAAATCCACCTGGCGACTTATTGCCTCTATTCTTTTTTTTTCTTTGACTTTTATTTGCCTTTTTCAAGACCTTGTCGGTTTCCTTTCTTTCTCTTGAAACTTGTTTTGACAATTCTTTGAGGGAAGAGAGAAGTTTCTTATCAGAATTCACTCTTTCTTGAATTGAAGAGATCACATTCTGTAGAAGAGAGTCGGTTGTATTGTATACAGAAACAGGAGCAACAATATCATTAGAAGTATCTTCTGGTTCAGTAACACTATCAGCAGATTCTTCCACTTTTTGTTCTACAACAGGAGTATCAACAATTTGTTGTTCTACAACAGGAGTATCAACAACATTTTGTTCTACAACAGGAGTCTCAACAACTTTGTCTTTATTCTTTTTCTTTTTATCCTTTTTAGATTTTTTATCTTTTTTAGATTTTTTTTCTTTAACAGGAGCCACAGGAGACCCTTCAGGTTGTCTGGTAACAGTTTCTTCTTTCTTAGTTCTAGGCATTATATCAATTCGCAAGCAATTTTATATGGGAAATAAACGCAGGTTTTATATACTATAATTCGTATTCCCTTTAAGTATTTACTAATTTTTAATATACATTAATATAGTATACATATATGGATATTACATATAAAGTAGGATTAGTATATTTAGTATATATTGTATATTTTATTACAAATATAGGATATGATAAGTTTTTTAAAAAAGAAATACCAACAGTATCCACCAAAGTAGATATAAGTAATAAAACAACAAATATTTTTTTACAAAACAGTATTGATACAAGTTTTAAGATTATAGATTTTGTAAAGGAATCTTTTTTGTGTATAATAGTTCTTATAGCTCTATATTACTTATTACAATATTTACAAACAAACGATAAATTTAAAGATATAAGTTTGACAAGAACTATATTATATGGACTACTATCTTTAGGAATTATTATATTTCAGATGAACATAACATATCCTTATGATTCTGAAACAATAAAATTTTTATTATATATACCAGCATTTATTCTAATAAGTTATATTTTATCAAAATACACAAAAAAAGATAAACATAATTCAAGGATTATTTTTGGATATATCTTACTATTTTTTTATATAAGTATTTATGTTCTTACAAATGTTATCAATTTAGAAAAAAATAATTTTATAATACAAGTATTCTTAGTAATATATTGTATGATCACATTTTCTATTATTATGGAAAGATTTACAATTAAAGAGTCTTATTCTAGTTTAAAATATATTATTGGTTCTATTATCGTGTTTTTTTTTATGGTTACACAATTTATCATGAAACGTGTTTTTTCATGTGAAAATAGTAAAAAGAATAATAAAAAAGATAATACACCAAGGTATATGTATACTCTTTTTTTTACCATGTTTGGTCTTTCTATGCTTGTTCAATCTACCATATTTTGTGCATTACGGGCAAAACCTGAAACGTTGCAACATAATAGAATTTTGTATTGGATTATAGAATATCGTGAAAAAGCACTATATATTCTTTTTATATTAATTGGTATATTTTCCAGTGGTCTAGCTGCTATCCAATGTAAAGGAGGGTTATTAAAAAATCCAAAATGGGTAAATACGTATTTACAATTTTTACGATATTCGACATGGTTTCATTTACTTTTGGGACATTTTAAAAGCTCTAGTATATTTTTATTATTACTATATTCTACATTACCTAGTTGTGTCAAGAAAGAATGTGGAAAAGATAAAGATGGAAATGAAGAAAAAACAAAGGATTGTGATACAAAAGAAAATAAGTATGTGTACAAAAAAACAAATATTCTGCTACTGATTCACGTGGTTATAGGATTTGTATATCTTATGAAATATATAATCTATAAGGTTAAAAAATAATACCGATTATATATAATAAACAACAGTACCGATTATACATAATAAAAATAAATATAGATTAGTATTATAATGAGTAGTGGAGCTATTTTACAACTAGAAGCTTACGGTGAACAAGATAAATACATAACTGGTAATCCACAAATAACTCATTTTAAATCTGTTATTAAAAGACATACACATTTTGCGATAGAAAGTATTGAAAATAATTTTGATGGAAACTATTGTCCTGGAGAAAGGGTTCGTTGTAAGTTACAAAGGTCTGGTGATCTAATACATCAAATATATCTTAAGATACAGCTTCCAAAGTTACAAGAAGAACAAGGTAAAGATGATGTGTATATAAGTTGGGTGAATGCTATTGGATACCATATAATCCATTTTATTGAAATACGTATAGGAGATAGGGTTATTGATAGACAATATGGTGAATGGATGAATATATGGTCGGAACTAACAACGACTGAGTCAAAAAAAGAACACTTGTATTCTATGATTGGAAAATTTGATAATTTTGATGAAACAAAACAAAATGGACCTTTGAATTTATATATACCATTATCTTTTTGGTTTTGCAAAGATATTGGTTCTTCTTTACCGATTGTTGCTTTGCAAAATCAAGATGTAACTATTGATATTGTATTTAAAGATATAGAGTCTCTATGGGTTTCTAATAATAAAGAAAAAGCAGAACAAATTATTGTCCAACAGAGTTTAGGGTTACAGGATTATGAAATAGACATATGTAAAAGAAAACCAAAAATAGAATTTGATTCTATTTGTTTATTAGTAGATTATATTTTTCTAGATACAAATGAGAGAACCTTCTTTGCAAAAAATACACATTACTATCTTATAGAACAGATTCAAGAAACAAGTTATTCTATTGATACAACTACTAACTTTAATACTTTTGAATTATCTTTTAATCATCCTGTAAAAGAACTTGTATGGGTAATTCGAGGAAAACAAGTAGGGTATTGCAATCAATGGGATAATTATTCTGATACTGTATTACCAAATATAGATGGTTTTGTTCCTGAACCAGAAATAGATAATTGTGACAAGTGTGCTACACCATTAGAAATAACAATACAATCTATTCTCTCTAATATACCAAGCTCTCCCATAAAAAATGCTATTATTCGTTTTGAAGGTGTAGAAAGATTTGAGAGAAGAGATGAAAAATATTTTCGTGTTGTCCAACCTTGGAAATATCATTCTGCTTCTTCTAAAAAATATATATACGTATATTCCTTTTGTGATGAACCGGAAAAATTACAACCTACAGGAACAGCAAACTTTTCTAGATTAGATAGAGCAACTCTTCAAATTGAAACAAAATCAAATGTACAAGAATCTTTTATTTATATTTATGCTATAAACTATAATGTCCTTGAATGTAAAAATGGTCTTGGTCATTTACTATTTATTAATTGAATAACTTTATACACATTCTACTTGTTGGCTAAATAATTATATACTTTCTCATATACAAAAAAATTCATAGCATTTACAAGAAATGCTCTAGTAATACATACAGAAAAACCTTTGTATAATGAACCCATATTATATGCTTTCATAAAAGGTATATTTTTACCTATTTGTCTATTTTTTATAGTATCCAGAGGATATACAAACCCCCAATTAGAAACACCGGCAATTCCTCCAGATAATAGGATACTGTATTCCTTTTCTCGTAATGTATGGTATATGCCAAAATGAATTGATAATGCTATCATCTCATTTCCAATAGATACATATTTCCCATAATTCTTGTATATATCTATAAATTGAAGAGGTCTTTGTAATTGTTTGCCTATTTTATATAAATCAAATATATATAAAATAGAACCCTGGTACATTCCAGATATAGCACCAGAAATCCAATAATTATTTGTATAAGAAAATGTTGTATTTTTTATAGCAAACACAGAACTATTGCATAAAATTGAAGAAATACATGGATATCCCCATCCCCTGTATAGTGATTGTATGGTATATGTTGGTTTCATAGTATTTTGTAGAAGAACTTTTGTTGTATCAAATGGATGACCGAAGATTACCTGTGATATACCAACACATGACCCTGCTATAAAATCCATAATAGTATACAATTATAAAATACATTAAAACATAATTTGGATCACATTTTCTATAGTATCTATCGGGCTCATACTTCTATTTCTAGAAACTCTACAATCGCATAAATTATTTTGATGAATTATATTATGAGATTCTGTGTTAATATTACCAAGTATAAGTAATATTTTTATACATATATAACTTTTGTCATTATAGTCTACATTATATGTTATAGACTGTAACAAATTATCTAAAATCATACTTTTTAATAATGTTGCATTACAGCATCTTGATAATCTTTGAATATTCTCTTCTTCAAAAACAATCCCATTTGGAAATATTTTACGCTTATAGTCTTCACTTACATATAACCACGACCTGTATATTTTAACAACACATAATCGCAATTCACGAATCGAATATTGTAAAAATACATTCCTCGGAAAAAAGTATCCAAATTCTTTGAAACTTTCAAATACTTTATTAGCTTTTATATGCACTATAAATCGTTCATAGGAATATGTTGTGTTTTCTAAAATAATATTGTTCTGTTTTTTTTCTTCTTCATTAAATAGATATTGTGTAATGTCATCATATTTGTCTTTTACAGTATCCATTTTATGCTCAATATCAAATAAAAAAGCAGATGGAAACACTTTTCTATTTAAGGGATTTTCTCCACTATGACTTGAAGATGAACCTAGTATCTGTATAGCAGATGTTATATTGAACCACCAACAAGAATTATTATTATTTTCACATATAACCCATCTTTCTGTATCTACTTCCATAAAGGATTCCTGTGATATAGGGTCGTCCATATTAATACATTTATAATTTTGTAGACACCGATATTGTTTTATAAATCTTGGAATATTCTTAAAAAATCTATAATGTATATAATATTTTTCTATAATAGAAACTGCCTTTTTTCGTTTTTTCATAACTTCTTTAAATTTCCCCCTACAAAATCTTTGTATAACTTTTACTGTATAAGTACAATTTCCTAGGTAATACAATAGTTGTAAGTACCAATAAGATCGTTCCGGTTTTATATATATATTCACACCAATCCTGTATAATTCGGATAAAGTATGTTTGTACTTCTCGTTACGATTATCTTTTGTATCTATTGGCTTATATTGAGTATGTAAGGAATCAAGTGGTACATACTGTAATATATCCCAAAATAGTATCTTTTTTCTATACAACACACATCCATCTAGTAATGAAGATTTTTCTTTATTTTCCCAAATAGAACCATTTTGTAAGTATATATAATTTCTTTTCTTATGAATTCCACAAATATCTGTATTATTTTTTACTTTTTTATTACATACCTCCATACTAGTATTATTTTTTAAACTTATACAAGTTTTTAGTTTTTTTTCTTTTGACATTTATACTGTTGGATATGTCCTCCTATATACCCTATATATACAAATATATATTATTTTTTGAGTATTTATGTTATTTGTAAATATATAAAGATATGAACATATATACTATACAAAAAAATTGATTAATTCAAAAAACTTACTATTTACCTACATTCAATTGTAAACAAGAAAACAGCAATACCAAACTCAAAAATGTTCCAAGTCAAAGTTACCGAAAAGAATGATAGATTTCGTCTATCTCCTTCTAAGATTGAAAATAAAATTATGTTTTTTAAAGTATGTGGTTTTTCAGATTATAATGGAGATTTAAAAGTTAAAGTAGAACCTTATATAAAAGATGAAAATTCACAACAATTTCTAGAAATGTTTGATAATGTAAAAAAGCAATGTGAAACTATTTTGGATAATAAAAATGTAGAATATACAATTTATCATCCTGTTAATAATAATACTTTTAAAATAAAAATTCCAAATAATATTACTTTACAAACAATTGGACCGAAAGGTAAAATACTTGATAAAAATCCTATTGGATCGTATTTTGGAAATGGAAGTGTTATTTCATTTAATGCAAATATTAATTCTTATCTTATAAATGATAAACTATATCCTCTGTGTCTGAAAGCCACAGATATATATTTTGTAAAAGTTGTTCCTAATACAACCACATCTAACAGGTCTTCTAGAAAAGAAGAAATGAAAAAATATGATAATGAAAACTATTATATGAGTATTCCAGACAAGTATACTTTGTCATCGTCTATTACAACGAATAACGATTTCCCTATTATTCCTCTAGAATCATTTGAATCAGAAAAATTAACTTTTTCTAAAGTAATAGAACAAGATGGTAGAAAGAAAATGTACATAAATTATGAAGGTAAAAGAGAACAAGTTAAATTTTCTATTAAAAATATTACTACTCGAAGGTCTATAGAAGCAGACAAAGAGTATAATTCTAGAAAACTTATTTTTCCAATTATTGAAAAAAAAGACCTTATTAAATATGAAAAAATTAATAATGTTTTTGTGAAACACCTTTCAACACATTCAGAAGATATTTGGGGAAAAAAATATAATGAAAATTCTATTCGTGATTTGGTAAAACATATTTGTTATGCTGATTCTGATGAAGAGCATAGAAATCCTAGATTGAATATAAAAGTTCGAAAAGATGAAAATGATATTACGAATACTCGTTTGTTTTTACTACATAATGAAACCAAAGAAATAGAAAAAGTAGATGTTCAAGATTGTAGCTCTTTGGAACCTTATATTAAAGCAGGAACACAAATTGATGAAATGGTTGTAAATATGAGTGTTTCTATTGTAAATACAAACGTATACTTTACTTTTTCTTTGGATCAAATTCTTATTGACCCTAGTAAACCACTTTTGCAATACACTACACTTAGAGGATTTCCTTATTCAGGATTTGGTCATTTGAGTCTTCCAAAATGTAATAAACAATGTATTCCTTTTTCAAAGGTAAAAGATATTCATTTTGGAGAATATAAAGATAATAGATTCAATATTACTTTTGGTGATAATGAAACACCATTTGTTATTTTGGAACCAATGAAAATTCAATATAAAGTAGAAATAGAAAATGATCCAGAAAATCAAAAATATCCATTTACACTAAAATTTTTTCCACCTGAAAATATGTCTTTTTTTGACAAGGTTGATTCAGAAAATTTTACATATTGTAAAACTAATATGAAAAAGTTGCTTGGAAAGAAAATTTCAGATGATGTTTTTAAAGATAAAATGTTTAATAATGGAACAATTAAAACATCAAAAAAAGATGATTCTAAGTATATTTCTGCTAAATTTCGTGTATATGAAGGATTTATGAATATAGAAGGATATCAATGTGTTCCAGCTTTTTCTGGAGATAAACATCAAATTAAAAAAATAGAATTTTCTTCTATTGAAGAACTACCTACTATTTTCCATAGAAATGCTTATATTCAACCTGTAGTTTCCTTTAAAGGTTCTAATGTAAATAATATTCCTAGAATTTCTATTATTATTCATTCTGTATTGTATTATGGAACAGAATTGCCTAGTGGAAATGTTGTAGATATTCCTTTTGACTTTTCAGAAATGTCTAAAGATATTAAAGATGTTCAAGATATTGAAGATGTTCAAGAAGAATCTAAACAAGAAACTATAGAAAAAGTTCCAGAACCCACTAATACAGATGATATTTCTGAATCTGATGACGATTCTGAAGAGGAAGAAGAATCGGATGATGAATAAATATAATACATACCTATAATACATACTTATGTATGTAAAAAAAAAATTATATTAATATAGAATACTTATATATATAATAAAAAATAAAAATAGTACAAATGAATAAAAGAATACAAAATAAAGAATTATCAAATTTATATAAAAAATTATTACTTTCTCATATTTCTATAAAAGAAATATCAGAAGATAATACAAAAATTACATTACAAATTATTAAATGTTCTAAAAATAATTTATACCATTTACCAAAATATAAAAAAGCAGAACATACTATGCAGTGTATGTATTGTTTCTATTCTATAGAACCAAAACAATTCTATAGAAAATTACCTCTATGTAATCATGTTTTTCATAAAAAATGTGTAGATTCTGTATTACAAAAGAATATGAAATGTCCTTTTTGTAATACAAATCATTCTATAGAATCTATGAATATTACATAGAAATAATTATATAGAAATGATTAATTTTTATGTAGTATCTATATACTAATATAGATGTTTCATAAAACAGTATATTTGCTACTTTTTCTTGTTGGGATAATTATAGTATCTACGTTCTCTATACAAGAACCATTTACTGATAAGAAACAATCTATGCAACAAGTTTTTGATACTATAAAAGACACACAAACAATATTACAAGGATTTTGTAAAGAAGAACAACATAATTATGAATCATTAGAAGAAGAAGAAAGGAGAATTTTATTACATTATATTCGTCTATCTTTACATAAAATAAATAAAGAATCCGCAACAAAATCTAGGAAACATATACCCTATCATTTTTCTTTTATAGAAATTATTAAAGCATCTAGTGCTACTGATACATTTGGAAATGCTCGATGGAAAGTAGATATTATGGTAGAAGAAAGAACATATCATACAAGTGTTAGACTAGAAATTGATTTTATTATTTTTATTACAACACAAAATCAATCTGTATCTTATAAAAATATCCCACTTCCTCTATATCTAGGTGGTTTTCCATCTACAAATCAAATGATTCCTTTACCAGAAGAAGTTATTTCTTCTGGAATACAAGGTATTGTATTGTCTCATACATACAAGAATCCAGATTATCCAACTATTAAAGAACTTGTTATTCATGATATACAAATTATACATAATGACCATGTTCTTGGATATGACAAAATAACAAATTGTCCATCTACATATAAAAGTGATATGGAATATGCTCCTTATACAAGAAAATCTTTCACAAGAAAAGATGTATCTTTTTTTGAAAAAGAATATGCAGACTCGATTGAAGAAAAAAATCAAGGTATAGATACAGATATTGTATTACAAGATACATGGACACCTTGTAATATACAAGAAACAAATTCTCATACACAAAGTAATACAGAAACTTTTGATAATTCTACTATACCAATATTTCCAGAAGGATGGATACAACCTTCTGTATTACGTAATAAATGGCATAGATTATGGTCAGAACCTAGAGATAGAGTAGAATATCCATCTAACGAAAAGCCAAAAGAATGGGATACTACAGGAGTTCGTAAATGTATAAATGTAGATAATACTCTTGAAAGTAGATGGTCAACAATACAAACACCAAGAACACCTTTATATTGGCCAACTGTAACAGGTATTCCAAGAAATGAAAGTGTATATGATAACTTATTTACTTCTTTTGGTAATGTTGTACCAAATATGCCACACTAAAATACATAGTATATAATATAAAAAAAAGAATTCCGTATTACAAACGCAGTATTCATGTGTATTTTTTTATATACATATATAGTAAAGAATGGGAAGTTATATTGCTACAGAGACTTGTGTAATTCCTGGAATTACAGCATGTTTTAAATTACTATGTCTTATCCATACAAAAAGAAAACAAAAAAAACAAAAAAAAAAAGATACAAAAGATTTATATACACATATAGATAACTCTATTAAAAAATCAATACACATACATAATAACATACCAAGTGAGAAAAAATTTCTTCTTACAAGAAGAAGGTCTTCTAAAATATTACTCCCACCTATTATACGAGAAGATACATAGGATAAGGGGGATAGTGGAGGAAAGAATATACATAAATAGTATATAATATATAGATATATAGGAAGTGTATATGTATATATTATATATATAAAAGTAATAAGTTGTATTAAAAAAAAATTTACTAAATACTATAATGTGTATTACGAATCCGATACATAACACAAACTGTGGATCAATGTGCAAATCAAAGTATAACTCAATATGTTCAAGTAAAATAACAAATTATTGTTGTAAAACATTATCTGTTATATTTTTTATACTATTTCTTGTATTTTTATTTGGAAACTTTTATTATGGTGAAACACAAGATTTTATTATATTATGTGTTCTTATTTTTGGAAGTATTATTTGTATGTGTGTTTCAGTATATATAAAAGATAGAGATACGTATAATGAAACAAATGATAATTATCAATCTATAGTATAAAAAATAATACTATTATACTATATAATGTTTGATTTTATATATACTTTATTTGGATATCAAGAAGAAGAAAATAAGACAAAAGAACATACAAATATTACCATTACACCAAGTTTATTACAAAAAGTTGTTCTAAAACCAGTAAATATACAACCAGCATTTGCTAGAAATATGCCAAAAAATTCCTATTCTTTAATTCAACTTAGTAAAGAACAATTACAGGATATTATACAAAATACACTAAAACCAATACCTACAATAAAAAAAAAACAATATATTCATAGACATCCTGTATTACGGGAACTATTGGAAAAAACACAAATAGTTGTATAAAAATTATACTATTGTATTTTTTTTTGTATTTTTTTTTGTATTTTTTTTGTATTTTGTATATTTTTTACATAATCTACAAATAATCTACAAATATTGTAAAATAATATTTCCTATATCTTTCCAACTTTTTGAATTATACGGAGCACAACCTGCCTTTTGTATTGGGTTTTGTATTGGGTTTTGTATTGGGTTTTGTATTGGGATACTTGCAAAAATAGGAGAATGGTCCGAACCAATGTTTTGAGTAGAAATTATCATTTTTTTCTTATGTACAGGATGTACATCAAAAGATTGTTTTGTTTCTTCGGTATAATAACTATCTAATATATTATCAATCATACCAACATCTTTTTCTGCTTTTCTAACATAAGGGTTACAACAAGATGTTTTCTTTTTTCGTTCTTTTCTTTCTATTGTATTTTGTATAATAAATTCTTTATTATGTTTATTTTTCAATTGGATACTATCTGGACTACTATTATAATCTCCTGCTATAATAATTCTATCACAATCTATTTTTCCTATTTCTTTTTGTAAATCTTCTATATATCCTTTATACACTGTTTTATGATACCCATGTTTTTGATGTCCCATATGTACATTTATAAGAATAATGCGTTGGTCATGAATAGTTAGTTCATGTATCATATATCCTCTATCATCTACATCACGAAATTTTCCTTTTGAAACGAATGTTGATTCAATACTATTATGAATACAAGTAATCAATTTATCAGTTCCTTGATAATGTGAATGTATGGTATAATTAGAAAAATCGATATTATAACTTTGTAATGTTTTTCTATGTAATTCTTGAAATGTAAAAATATGAACTTTATCTACATAATATTGTATAGTTTCTTTTTGTATCGCCCTACTTACACTATCATTTTGCTTGTAATCAATATTCCAAGTATATAAAAACAATTGTTTGGATACATGTAAACCACCTGTTTGGTAATTTCCATCATGAATAACAGTTTCTTTTTCTAGATAATGAACAAAGTCTTGAATAACGTCTTCGGGTCGTTTTTGTATTTCCATTGCTACACGCGTATAATCATTATTATTTCCCATTGTAAGTGTATGGATTAAATAGGAAGAAGCAGACGCTACATCTAATGTCATCTGCCTTTTCTTGTATTCATATTCCATTAACAACTTTCGTAAAGATTGTAATTGAACTTTATACACTTGTAAATTATATACATATTTTGCAGCATCTCCATATTTATTTACTAATTCTTGTTTATCAATTTGATATTTTTTCATAAATAAATCTTCTTTTCTTTTTTCTATTTTCTGTAAAATTTCATTTCTTTTTTTTCGTTGTTCTTCTTCTCTTTCTAATCTTTTTTTCACTTCTGGGTCTTCTATATCAAAATCTGTTCGTAGGATTCCTTTTAATATATTTAATAGAGATGTTTCTTGTTTCTTATCTGTAATAAGTCCTCCACCTGTTTGTAAAGGTTTGGATAAAATAGTTTCACTATCAATAAGATAATCATGTAATTCTTGTTGGGATTTTAGCTTACCAAGTGTCATGGACAAATCTTCTGGTTCATTATCTTTATTCAATAAACCTTCTGCGCGTTTTTCTCCTATATATGGAACAACTTGTATTTTTTGATTTTTAAATATATATAATGCTGTTTGTATAGCTCTTTGTAATTGTGATGTAAGAATATAATCTAATTTTATATTTTTAAAAATATTTATTGTATGAAGTCTTTGTGCTTGCATAATACCGATTGTAGATAATGGTGAATTTTTCTCTATATTACTTTTATCTTTTGCTATGATTCTTCGTATAAGTAATGAATCTGAGGACTTTTTCTCACTTACATATTTTAGTAAATTTGCACAACTTAATCCATGACGAATCCAATATATAGTACATACTCCTTCCCCATATTTAAAACTATTTCCAATATTTTTTTTATCAATTAGCATACCATTACTATAATCATATAATGTGCTTTTTGTCCTAGAACTTCCACTATTATGAATTTCAATAGCCATACCTCTTCGTGAAGCTATTTCTATAATTTTTCGACCATATATATTGGATACATTATAAGAAAAATCTGTATATGGCTTACTCTCTGTATGCTCTCTTCGTTTTGCGGATATATAGGTAGAAACACATTTATAATCATCTTCATAATTACAGTCTCCTGCTGTATGATGTTGCCATAAATACAAACCTATCCAATTAGGATCATTGGTATATTTAATATATTTTTTAAGAGCTCCTCTTACAACATCTTCTTCTAGTTTTGCTATTGCTTTGGGTTCATTATGCCTAAGAAACTTTTGTAGTTCTGATAGAAGAGCAGATTTACTAAATCCAAATGTATCTGCCAAATATACAGATAAATAACCTTTATTTTGTGGAGATTCTAAGATCTTTTTTGTTATTTCTTTAGGAGAATTTGCTTCTTCTAATAAACCTTTCAATCCATCTATTCCCTTAATACGATTATATGTTATATTTTCAAAATCTCCATCTTTACCAATAAATATAAACTGACATTTCATATATACATAATCTTCTATATCTTCATATTGTTCTTTTTTAGAAGGAACTAATTTTCCAAGAACATTCCATATAGCGTGAAATATTATTTCGTTTATTTTTTCCTGAAAATTTGATGGTGCTGCTGGCGGTGGTGGTATTATAGAAAAGTTCATATTCTTATTATCTGAACATACATTAATTAATTGTTGTATAGATTCTTTATTTTTTATTTCTGTATAAAATTTTTCTATTACTGAATCAGTAATAGTGTATGTTCTAATACCATCACATACGTATAAATCATTCTTATTATCTATATATGACCCTGGATACGATTCTTTTATTGTTTCTTTGATATGGTTTAATATTGTATCGTCTAATATTGTATCGTCTATATCTTTTTTCATATCCGATACACTACCGTTAAATGTAATTTTTACATTTAAATTACACATTTTTACAATAAATTGATATAATTCAGATGTCTCTCTTCCAATACCACCATCAACCGAAATAAATCTTGTTGGGAAATATGGATTTTTTTTACATAATTCTTGTAAAATATTTCTTGTATTGTATGTTTTTCCAGAAGCACTTGGACCTGCCCCTACTACTAATCTAGGACTTATTCTTGGTGTTTTAGATGTATTAGATGTATTATTTGTATAATATATAAAATTTGGGTCTAAAAGTGTATTATGTATAGGAAAAGAATTCTTTTCTGCTATTTTTTTAATATTTTTAATTTGTTCTTTTATTTTATCGTATGAGTCAGGTTGTGGGAGGTTTGAAATTTCTAAATTTATATCTTTTTTTGTTTCACTAAGAAATGTTACTATTCTATTAATTGTTGGACTATTTGGAGGGGTTGGAGGATTTGGGATACCAGGTACTATGACATTTGTTATTATATGATGAAAGGATTCATTTATAAATGTAAAAGCATTTTGTAATACAATTATTGCTTGTGCTGCTGCTTGTGCTGCTCTTGCTTCTGCTGTTGCTGCTGCTGGTGCTGTTTCTACATCTGCTGCTGCTCTTGCTGCTGCTCTTGCTGCTGTTGCTGCTGTTGCTGCTGTTGCTGCTGCTACTCCTGCTACTCCTGCTACTCCTGCTGCTGCTGCTGCTGCTGCTGCTGCTGCTCTTGCTGCTCTTGCTGCTCTTGCTGCTCTTGCTGCTGCTGCTCTTGCTGCTCTTGCTGCTCTTGCTGCTCTTGCTGCTCTTGCTGCTCTTGCTGCTCTTGCTGCTCTTGCTGCTGCTGGTCTGGCTGCTGCTACTCCTGCTACTCCTGCTGCTGCTGGTCTGGCTGCTGCTGCTGCTCTTGCTGTTGATACTGCTGTTTTTACCAATTTTACAACTTTTTCCAGTTTTATTAATAAAGATGATGTTTTTTCTATAACATCACACATACGTGCTACAGACTGTAGAAAATCTGAATGGGTACCGGCATTCATTGAAGTAATACAATAATTTAAATCCTTTGTGTTGTCATTCATGTTATTTTCAAAATTTTTGATATCTGTCTGCATACTATTTATGATATTTTTTACAGGTTGTGGGACATTTATACCATCCTCCTGGTATGCTATATCATATATACATTTACAAGAAATAAGAAAAGATTTCAGTATGTTAAATATAATGTTTTTTTTTGTTGGTTTATCATAAATTTTATAATAAACTAAATAAACTAAAAATTCAATATTAGAAAACACATCTAAAAGAGCTTCGGATGGGCTTTTTGTATGATAATAATATGTTTTTTGTAAAAATATATTACCTTGATACGAATTCGATGAATTAGATAAACTAGTTTCAATAGGTATATAACATTGTTGTATATATCTTCTTAAAAAGGGTAATGATTTTACTTCTTTCTTAAAACATTCTAAAATTGTCTCTCTAAATCCATCATATACTCTTTCATCTTGTAACATAATTTTTTTTATTTTTCCAGGAGCAGAAAGAACATTTTTACCTTTACTAGTCCATCTAGTAAGGTCAGGCCATTCATCACCTCTTTTTATCAATTCCAATAAATCATCAAATAATTTTTGTTTTTCTTTTTGAAAATAAATATAATCTGTATTATTAGAAATATTATGAAACTTTGTTATATCTATTCCTACAACTTTTTTTTTTTTAAATTTATTTTGTACAAATCCTACACCTTTTTGTAAACCTTTTTTTATATTTCCTAATAATTTTACTCCACCTGTTGTTATTTTTTTTTGTAATATTTTATCTGTTTTTACAGAGCAAACATTTGTTCCATAATATGTTTTATTATTAATTGCTTGTGTTATATTATTTGTATATTTAACTTCATCTATATTTGGATTAAGGACTTGATTATTATATGTATAATGGTCTTTTTCTCTTGGATACAAATATTCATTATCATTATAATATAATGGATTACTTTTTGAGTCAAGCTTTTGAACTATAGGTAATTTTTGAAATATTATCCCATTTTCCACATTTCTGTTATAAAAAGCAACTTGTCTCCATACACCAGTATTTGGTATTTTATATTTCTTTTTTTTTTCCTTGCTCTGCGAAATTCCTGTTATAGAATCTATGGTATCACATATTTTTTGTAAAATATAATTACAGGTTGTGTATTGTTTACCTTCTTTTATAAAAATATTTTTCTGTATAGTTCCTTGGTGAGAAACAGCAGCTATGGTAATATTTGGACTTTCTTTTGGGGATTTTTCTTGTTTCATAATTTCTTGTAATACATACCCAAATTTATTAAAATCAGGTTTTCTAGAAAGTTCCCCACCTTTTGTTGTTTTCATCCAAGAAAATAATGGATTTTCTTTTACCTTTTTTGATATAGATCTAGATTTCTTTTTTTTATTTTTATTAGAAGATTTTGATGATTTTGATGATTTTGATGATTTTGATGATTTTGATGACTTTACTTGTAATGTATTTTTAGTAGATACAGGAAAAAGTGTTTGTAAAAGAGCAGTCATTCCAGATTCTTGTTCTGGTTTTTTTTTGGTCTTTTTAGTCTTATCGAATGTATCTTTCATGTATATTACTATTATTATATAAAAAAATAGGAGATTTCTATCTCTTTATATAAGATAGTATTATATTATAAACTATATATATAAAAGTTTATTTTATTTTATTTTATTTTATTTTTTATGGAAACTCTAATTCACTTAATACATAATAATGATCTGATTGTATTTTTTGTGAAACTTGTATCTTTTTCTTGTTGAGGTCTGTATATTGTAAATCAAATACATCACTAGAAGAGTTCTCCAATGTTACTATCTTTTCATCATTCAATAATGTTAATCCATCAATGTTTTTCTTATTTTTTCCCGTAGCATATTGTAAATATTCATTAAAATCTCCTAATAATATAAATTTTGTGTTTTTGTTTTTATCAACTTTGTAATATGTTTTTTTAATTTTAGTAATAGTGTCTTCTAACGCTTTTACAAACTTATCATTATTATTTTTATTATTTGTATGTGGTAAATGAACATTAATAATACCTAGATATTTTGTTCTGTCTTTTTTATATTGTAATAAAATAGACACAATCCCTCTTCCGCAATTTTTACCATTAAATTTACTATTATTGTTTATTAAATTGACTGGAACTATTTTTCCAGTCAATCTATTTTTATTTTGTTCAGGACAATATGCTATTCTATTATTTTCACTAACTTCCTCAAATAATGTATTATTATACACTATTCCTAAAAAGTTATTACCTGCATCTATAGAAACAATATTATATGTTTTTTTAAATTTGTTTTTATCTTGATCAACAAATATATTTTGTGTTTCATCAAATATTGTTTGGGTTTTTTTAGAAAGTATCAAACTCATTTCTTGGGTACACACAATATCCGGGTTTTGTCTATATATTGCTTCCGATAACTCTTTTCGTATTTTTTTTTGTTCTTCAGGGGATTTTGGGGTTTTTGGGTTTCCGTTTTTATTTTCATATAAGTCAAATTGAATATTCCAATTCATTACACGAATACTATTTTTTGTTGGATTTTTTGCGTTTTTGGAAACTAGATTTTTTTCTTTTTCTTGTAATTCTTGTAATTCTTGTATTTTTGTATATACAATTTGTTTAAGTTCTTTTGTATCTCCTAATAAATTACCTACCTTTTGAATAATTTCTAATTCTGTTTTCATTTTTGTATAAGTTTCATTATCTTGACCACTACTTGTTTTTTGTGGTTTTTTTGCTTTTTTTGGAACACCACTCATTTTGTATGTATATATATATTTATAATATATAAGTTATCTGTATAAAACATATAATATCTTTTTTTTTTCTTTTTATTACTAAAAAAACTTATTTTTTTATATCAAAAACAGTATTATATTTTAATGTATATTCTGTTTTTTTACTGTCTCTTTGTTTTGCAGTATCTTCATTACCATTTGTATTTATATGTGCTAGTGGTTTCCCATTTGTTATTTTATAACGTCTTTTATCTATAATACCAGGAGCTTTTGTGTGAATAATATCAAATAATTCTTTTTGTAAAGTTGCAAATTGTCCTGTAATTAAGAATGAATTATTTTTCCATATTCCATTAAATTCATATTTTCTTTTTCCTTCTTTATATTTTTCTAGTTCTTGTATAATATCGTTTCTTACAGAATCTTCTATTTCAGTATCTGGTGTAATATAACACACAGTAATATGTGGATTAGTAATATTTTTAAATTCTCGAAGTTGTATTTCTACAGAACCACCTTTTATTGTTACTTTTTTATTACTTTGAGTAGAAGGTTGTATTTTTGTAGATTGTGAAGAATTATCTAGTAGCTTTTTAATGTCTGTAAATGTTTTTATAAGATTTTGGACATTTCCTATATTTTGTATTCTTGCTAAATCAAACTGATTTATATGGTCTATATACTTTTGTTTTCTTGTATTAATAATAGTCTGTATTTCTTTTTTTTTTATTTCATCTAATTTTTCAATATCATATTCTTGTAATACCTTTAGTTGTTTTATAAATGTATCTGTAGTTGCTTGGAAATCAGATGTTGGTTGTATTGATTTTTGTAATTCTTTTATTGAATTTTTTACTTCTTCTTTTAATTGTTTTTGGTCATCTAACGGAGATTTTTTTTGTTGTTGTGATTGCGATTGTTGTGATTGTTGTTGTTGTTGTGATTGTTGTTGTTGTGCTTGTTGTTGTTGTTGTAGTAATTGTTGTTGTTTTGCTTGTGATTGTTTTTGTAAAGGTTTGTATATTGTATTTGTGTCATAGCGATTTTTGAATATATTAAGAATAAGACGAACTATTTGTTGAATTACCATATACACTTCATCTTCAATATCTTTTACATTTTCACTTATATTTATACCTTCTTTTACATTTTTACGCATATTTATAACTGTTTCTTGATTTTTTATTACAAGTTGTAGCATAGATTTTGTCATTTGTTCATATTGTATAATTTGATCTATTAGGTTTGGATCAAATATAGCACTTCCACTACCACCACCACCTTGTTGTATCTGTTGTTGTTGTTGTTGTTGTTTTTCATTTTCCATAAATACAAACTGTTTTACTTTTTCAAAAATAGTAGGTAGTATTTTTTCAAATTCTATTTTGTTATCTTCTGTTGTAGGATTAATAAATTCTTGTAATGTTTCTATTAATTCTAATTTTTGTTGTTTTTGTTCTTGTGTTACTTGTGGTAGTAATCCTGGATTACTATTAGTATTATTATTAATAGAGACGAATTTTTTTCTTGTTAATTTTGGTGAAGATGTTGAAGATGATTGTTGTGGTTGAACTTTTTGTGGTTGACCTTTTTGTTGTCCTTGTTGTTGTGAAGATGTTTGTTGTTGTGAAGATGTTGGGGGTGAAGATGTTGGTGGTGAAGATGTTTGTTGTTGTGAAGATGATGATTGTGGAATCGGAAATTGTAAATTTACAATTTCATATCTTGTAGTTTTTTTTGGACATCCAGTATCTTTTATTTCAATTATATTTTGTGTAATATATTTAAAAAAAGGTGGATTTGTTGTATATTGAGTTGTATTAAGATTGTTTTTAATGTTATCATATGAATCTATTGTAGGAGGTGTTGTATCCTCCTTTAAAATACAATAAAATTTTGTTTGATCGGAATATTCAAAAATATCATTATTTTTAAGTAATAAATTTAGTGCTTCTGTTGCATCTTCTTGACATCCTTTACTTAATCTATCCTCAGTATTACCAAAAACCGAAACTCCTGCATATCCATTATCTACTAAAGAATTATTATCAAGCTTAAATAATTTACTATATTTTTTACCTTTTTCTTTAATATTTATAATTACATACTTTATTTTTTTACTATTTAATTTTGTAATAATAGTAGTATCTTCTTTATTATCATAAATAGTATCTAATATATTATCTGAATTTATCTTATTAGTATTAAACGTTTTTAAAAACTCACCATTATTATATTCTAGACCTTCACTTTTTTCTGTACATCCTTTTAGAAAATCATATAATTTCTGTCTATTTTTTTTCATTTTTTCTGTATTTAAATATTCATCTGTTGAAATTAATAATTGTAGTAAAGAATTAAAATAACAACTATTTCCTATATTCTCAATACCATTTCTTTCATCAATATCAATTGTATTGGTAATACTTTCATTTTTATATAAAAATATATATCCATTTTTTATAAGTTCTTTAATATTATTATTACCTGGATTGATTGGGGATTTTCTACTATCATTTAATTTAATCCAATTATTATCTTTATCTTTTACAAGAGTATAATAATGTCCCCTTTCTAAACCCAGACCTTCATGTATAATAACAGCGGTTAAGTTATATTTTTTTTCATATAACTCTAAATCATCTGGTATATCTACTAAAGTATCTATTTTGCTAGCACTAGAGGTATATAAAAATCTTTTTAATGAAAAAATTAAATCATCAGGTGGTGTATAACTATCATCAGGATTTTCTAATTTAATTTGTTTATACAAAGGATATTTTTCATTATTACCATTACGTCCACATTCCACCCCATTCTTTTTACTAAAAAACTCTTCTTTTTGATAATCTTTAAAAATAGAGTCTAAAGTAATCTCTGGTTTTACACTCATTAAATTTGTATTTTATTATAATATAACCAATTATATTATAATATATTTTACACTATTTTATATATTTGTAATACAATTTCTTTTTATAGATTTTGATTTATTTTATCATACTTTTTTGTATATATATTTATATATATTTATATTATTATATTTGTGTAACTGTTTATTTTATTTTATGTTATACTTTCTTATACTTGTTATAGCTTCTTGGATATTATTCTTTTTTGTAGTATATTTTTTTGTATTTTTTGTTCTACTTCATTTATTATTGTATCATAATTTTTATTTTTTATTTTTTTCATTATATCTTTTTTTAATTTAATATTCTTCTACCACCTGCTGCACTAAATCCTGAATTCTCCTCCATATATATAAGTATTATAAAATTTTTTATTAAATTATCTAATCTTGTATTATAATTAATATTATCCCAAGAATCTATATCATATCCAAGATTAACTGTTTTTAAACTTTTTAAGAATAAATCATAACTATTAGTACACGTATGAAAAATGTAAGAATTATTGTTATCATTTGTAAATACATTTATTTCCAAATTTTGTGGAGTTGCATCTTTTCCAGTAATTAATTTAATATATTTTTTAAGAAATTTACTAGATTTAGAAAAAATAAAACAATTTTCAAAATCTTTATTTTTTAATTTGACATTATTATTATCTTTTAATTGGATAGTATTATTATCTTGTACTAATATATGTATATCATAACCAATTTCTTCTGAAATATGCATAATATACTCATTTGCTTTTTGTTCTTCTTCTTGTTGTTGTTGTTGTTGTTGTTGGTGTTCTACTTCTTCTGACTCTACTTCTTCTGACTCTACTTCTTCTTTTTTTTTATTAAATTTTAATAAATCATTATATGGGTATTCTTGTAACTTTATATCATCTGCATCTGTTGTAAGTATACCTGTATTAGAATCATTTTTTTCTTTTATTTTACGTATTGTAATTGTACCTTCATCACTTATATTAATATCTACACATAATCCAAATAAATATTTATTTAATGTATTAATAAAACTTGAATATATTCTAGGATCTTCTTCAGTATGAGGATCATTTATGAAAGTACTAATATTTGCCCCTAAATTATTTTTTTGAATATGAAATATTTTATAAATACTAAATGTAGGATAATTTAATATTGCTTTTAATCTTGATAAATCCACTTGCAATTTCTCATTATCAACACATACTGTTCTAAAATAATATTGTATTTGTTCTATCGTTTTATTATATATAATAGAAAATCCAAAATATAATCCATATACTAAATAATAATACATTTCACTTTTTTGTTTAAGTTGATTAGCATCACCATATTGTTGTTCCATTATTTTTTTTGTTCTAAATTCAAAATTAAAAGGACCATCACCGTCGTCAGGGTCAGGGTCATGGTCATATCCAGAATTACCTGATAAAATTCCTATTATTTTATTATAATCAATTTTAACATCTATATTATCTAAATAATCATAGATAAAATAGTTATTTTTATATAATTTTTCAAATAATGTTTTATCTTCTTTATTCCAACAAATAATATAATGATATAATGATGTTTCGTATAACAACGAAAATAATGTTTTATTATAAGCAACATGATGATATGTTGCTAGTATTACTCCAATCCAAAAAATCATATTTTGATTTTTTATTTGTTCTTCAGTTCCTTCAGGTCTACTAATTCCATAATCACCCGGTATTTTTAATTCATTGTTTTTATATATTTTTGAATTAAAATTATTATTTAATCTTACTTTACTAATATCCTTTGATATATATTTAAAAACTGATATATTATTGTTCTTACTAACTAATTCTTGTTCTAAACCTGAAGCAAAATCTCTAGAAAGACCACCAAGATCAATACCACTTTCTCCCTCAAAATTATAATAGAAAGGTTTTTTAATTTTATTAGTATTATCATTAATAACTGTTAATATCTTATTCACATATCCTTCTGGAAATGAAAATTCATCTGGATTATTTTTATTCCGATTAAAATCTACTATAGTATTATGATTATCTCTATTTAAGCTGATGGCATCTCCTGTGCTGCTTCTATTATTAAATTGATAATATATGTTTATATATTTACAACTATTATTTTCCATATTACATAATTTTATTATTGTATCATTTCTAAAAAACTCATTAATCTTAGTAAATTTTATTTTATTATAATTTCTAAAATGATATATAATATTATAACATAAATATATTGTATTAAATTGTCTATTTACATTATATTCTTCACTTTGTTCATTATACTTTTGTTTATCTATTATATGACCCATTAAACCAATACCAAAATCTGAAGGATTATTATGCATTGCATATATCTTTCTTGTTAATATATTTACATCTAATCCTTTAATATTACGATTAATTAGGAACTTCTCAAGTATTTCTTCATATATTTTAAAACATGTATCTATTAACATCTTATCACTTCTATTATTTTCCAAAAGAATTATATTTTTTTTGAATATATCATACATTCTATCGAAATGACTATTAGCTTTACTAATAACCAAATTCTTTACTTCTTCTAATTTTTGTTTTTCTTGTTCTAGTCGTTCTCGTTCTAGTTGTTCTCGTTCTAGTTGTTCTCGTTCTAGTTGTTCTCGTTGTTCTCGTTGTTCTCGTTGTTGTTGTCGTATTAGTTGATGTCGTTCTCGTCGTTGTTGTAGTTGTTCATCCAATGATAGTTGTTCTGGAGGTGCACCACCTCTTACATTTTTTTTTTCTTCTTCTTCTTGTTCTTCTTCTTTTAAATTTAAACTTGTTATCAAAATTTCATTATATCTATTATTCTTTTCTTCTTCTTCTTGTTGTATAGTTATTAATTCTGAATTTGATATATTTGGTACTTGACCGTCTTCTCGTTGTAGTTGTAGTAGTAGTTGTCGTTGTTGTCGTAGTCGTTGTTCTCGTTCTTCTTGTTCTCGTTGTTCTCGTTGTTGTTCTAGTTGTTGTTGTTGTTGTTGTTGTTGTTGTTGTTGTTGTTGTTGTTGTAGTCGTTGTTGTTGTTGTTGTTGTAGTCGTTGTTGTTGTTGTTGTTGTAGTCGTTGTTGTTGTTGTTGTTGTTGTGCATCTGGTTCTGGTTCTGGTTCTGGTTCTGGTTCTGGTTCTGCTGCTGCTGGTGATGCTGTTGCTACTGGTGCTACTACAGGTGCTCCTGGTGATGCTGCTGGTGATGCTGCTGGTGATGCTGCTGGTGATGCTGCTGGTGATGCTGCTGGTGATGCTGCTGGTGATGCTGCTGGTGATGCTGCTGGTGTTGGCAGTGGTTTAACAGATTTTGATATATGCGATGTTCCTGTAGCTATTATTTTACTACTAGGCTCCAATGTTGTATATGTTGTAACCAATAATGATTGTATTATATCATCATCAATAGATGTTTTTGAAATATCTATTCCAGATATTTTTTTTATATACTGTTCTATACTTTTTGCTCCTGTATATCCAGTTACTCCAGATACTCCAGATACTCCAGATACTCCAATTGCCACAGTTTGTATCATATCACTTATATCCTTTCTTCTTTTATCTAGTTGTTGCATACCATATTCTTTTACTCCATTTCTTCCTGTAATTCCTGTTAATCCAGTCTGACCAATAAAATCAAATATAGTTTTTTTAGTTTTTTTAATAGTTTCTTCAAGTTCTTCTATATACACTGCTATATTTTGTAATATATTATGTAAATTATTACTATTATTTATTTGAATATCCCCATTTTGATATACTAAATTATCTTTACCACTATAATATCTATATTCATACAACAAATCAAACTCGGTCTCTAATAATAGCATATAATGAACAATTTTTTCTCTATCTTTTTCACCATTAGCATATCCTATTGTATCTATACTAGTAGAACCACCTGTAGTAATTTTATATTTATCTAAATCTTCTTTATTAAAATCTTTATTTAATAATTTTTGTAAGTTATTTTTATAATTTATAAGATACTTTTTTAACGAACTCATAATTTTTATACACTATAAGAATACCTACTTTTATATATCTATGTTTTATATAATTATTGTATCACAATTACTTATAATGTATATATATATTAATATTAATACTAATTAATTATTTAATTTTCAGTTTTTCCTATTTTTTTTTTATTATTTTTATACAAATGTATAAATATATTTTTTAATATTTCTTGTAAATCTTCTTTTTCTTTTAGTTGTTTTGGTTTATGTATAAAATCATTTTGTATAATTTCTTTCAAAGATTCTAAAGATTTTAAAGATTTTAAAGATTGTTGTGTACCATCATTATCTCCTGAACTTGCTTGTGCTGGTGTTGCTGTTTGTATTGGTGTTGCTGTTTGTATTGGTGTTGCTGTTTGTATTGGTGTTGCTGTTTGTATTGGTGTTGCTGTTTGTATTGGTATTGCTGGTGCTATTGGTGTTGCTGTTTGTATTGGTATTGCTGTTTGTATTGGTGTTGCTATTGGTGGTGTTGATGTTTCTTTTACTCTACATATTCTATCACATATATCTTGTATATACTTTTTTATATTTTCTATTTCTTTTTCTATAGATGTTTTTTCTTCTTTCTTTTTTACTTCTTTGGAACAACACTCTTTTGTTTTTTTGTTTTTTTCACCATTTTCACCTTCATCACCTTCACCACCTTTATTATCATGACTTTTAACATCACCTTCATCACCTTTATTATCATGACTTTTAACATCACCTTCACCACCTTCACTTTCATCACTTTTAACATCACCTTCACCGCCTTCACCTCTTTTAATTGTAGTTAATTCAATACCTTTTCCACCGACATCTTTTCTAACACCACCTTTTTGTTCTAACAACTCTTCTTCCAATATATCATTATATTTTTCTTTATACAAGGGCTCTATATATGTATATATAATATGAATACAACATTCAAGTATTTGTAATACATTATAAGAATTTATACTATTATTTTTTTGTGTATCACTTGGTTCCCTAATAGCGTCTAAAGAATACCGTGACAATAATTCTAATCTATGTGTTATAGCTGTTATTAAATCATGTAATAGTTTCCCCTTTTCTTGTAATACACTATATGTTTCTTTTGTACCCACTGGAAATGTAAGAGATTCTATTAACTCTATAATACTTTCAGAATATTCCTTGTATATTCTATATATCCTGTAATTATTCCACATATAGTGTAATTCATGTACAGGTATTTCATGTACAGGTATTTCATGTACAGGTATTTCATGTACAGGTAATTTATCTACAAATATGTTTTCATTTGTATTTGTTTCAGAATTTTTACTTTCTTCTTTACTTTTTTCATCATTTTCTTCTTCTTTACTTTTTTCTATTACTACACTTGTTTCTGTTCTACTCGAAATACGACATAAGAAATCTTTAAAAAAAGAAATACCATATTCTTCTAAAATATCATTAGGAAACGCTGTTCGTACAATTACATATAATACAGATACCATATTACCCATTGTATATTTTTTTGTAAGTTCTAATTCTGTTTGTATTTTTTGTAATAATAAAATATATGTATGATATTTTCTTTCCTTTTCTATCCAATCTTTTTGTGGGAGACCTTCTTGTATTTCTTTACTTAATTTTTTTAATTTTTCTATCACCCCCCCTCCTTTTGTATTTGATGTTTGTGATACCGCTTTTTCTTCTTCTTCTTGTGCTACTATTTTTGCTTCTTCTAATTTTGCTTCTAGTATTTTTACGTTTTCTTCTAATTCTTTTATTTGCTCATCAATACTTTTTTTTTCGTCTATATGTATAAAGTCTCGTTTTAATGTATTTATAGTTTTTTTAAACTTTTCTTTATTATTCTTATTATTTAAAGATTTAAGTTTAGATTGCATTTGTTTAATTTGTTGTAGTTCTTCTAATTTTTTTTTTTCTTGATCTATATAATTTGATTCGATTTGTTTTTCTTGTTCTAATTTTAATTCCTTATGTTCACGTATATTAGCTTTTAATTCCTTATATTTATCTATATTAGCTTTTAATTCTTGTATAGTTTTTTCTGTATTAGTATTACTATCTGTAGATTCCCCAATTGTTTCATTATCTGTAAAATGTAAAATAATTCTTGTAAAATCTAGTTTTTTACCCGAATAATCTTTTTTTTCTATTTTATCTTTTTTGGTTTTATTTGTTCCTAAAATGCTCTTATTTGTATTATAATTCTTATTTATATTTCTTATTTCCTTTCGAAACATAATTTGTTGTAAATTTGCTTTATTTTGTTTCATTTTTGCATAATCTACATATGGATACATTTTTTGTATTTTTTTTCTTATTGTCTCATCAGACGTAGTTTCATTTGGTAACCTAGATTCCGCTTGTTGTAATTCCGCAAGTAATTGATCTTTTATTCTTTTATGGAATGTAGAACAAGATAAGTATTCTACAAAAGGTTGATTGTTTTTTACACTAGGTTTGTGAGTATCGCTTGTTGTATGAAACATAGATAAAATTCCATGTAAAAATCCAGGAGGTTTGTTAACAATAAGCATTTCTTTGTTTTGAAATTCTGTAGCTACATTATGTCTATACATATCTATTTCTTTGCACCATTCTGCTCCTATAAATAACCTTATTGCGATATATACTAACAAGTAAGGATATAATTCTTGTAAGTAAAGGTAAAGGTGTGGTTTTTTTTGTTCTTTTAGTTCTTTAAGAAATTTTTCTAGTTTTTTTTTCGTAGAAGGGAATATTCGAAAACATGCGTCCAATATATTATTCTTAATTTTATCTTTAATATCATCATGTCCTATATGTATTTTATTGTCTTCATTGTCTTCATTAACCAATAAATTATACACCTCTTCAATATGTTCTATTTTTATAAGACTTTTATTATTTTCATTGGAGGATTTTTCTTCTTCTACTACTACTTCCATTGTTATACTACCAACAAATATATTCTATTATATATATACACATTAAATAGTATATATATAATAAAATAAATTCTAATTTTTATGTTTATTTTTTTTTTTACCTTTATGAATGTTTTATTTTTTTGATATATACAGTAGATAAGATTATTGTGAAGAACTTATTTTTTCGAACATTGGTCCTAAACCAAATTTTACTCTATGTTCAAACATATTGTGAATTAATAATACAGGAATCTTGGTTTCTAGATTTCGGATATACTCTTGAACAAGTATTTTATCATTTGCGTCCATTGAAGTTTTTACAATAATTGAATCTAATTGATTAAAATATGTTTCTTTTACTTCTGTAACCCATTTTTGTACAGATGCTTCATCGACTTTTGTTATTAGTGTTGTAGGGTTCTTACTAATATATTTAATAAAAAGGTCTTTGATATGATTGTATTGTGAATCTATATATTCATTATCATCACTTTTTACAAGTTCTATAAATGTAGATATTCTAGATTTTTTTGCGTCTTGAATTATATTTGTTAGTAATGGTTTATTTTTTGGGTTTATTAATATTATTGCAGTAATATCCTCTACTGTTTTTTTGTCTAGTTTGTATGTTTTGTCTTTAACGTTCTTTTTACTAAATGCTACTTTAATTCTAAATGTAGGTTGATCATTTTTAGGGAATTCTATTGTACCAAATTTATAATTATTACTATTGTTAGAACCTGAAATAAATTCTGTATTTATCTTTGTTTGTTCTATAGCACACATTTGTGGAACATCCATATCCCGTGAAAGATTTGTAACATATTCTTTTAAAGGATAATATATATTTTCTCCGTATATATACCCTTCTTTTATTTTTGATTTTGCTCCTACCATAGAAGCTCTTTTTTTCATATCTTCTGAAAACATGTGTAAAAGTTGTTTTTGATTTTCACAATACCCCATGAACTTTATTTGGGCTTCATAAAAAGGTTGTATTACAATATTTTCTATGTCATATGTTCCTAGTTTGTCATTATTACCTACTTCTGTGAAATGTGTTGCATCAGGAGGTGTAGTAGCAATGGCAGCGGTTCGTAATGTTTGACGTGCACCATTTTTAAGATATACACCGGTAGTATCATTCAAATTACCATTAGCAATATTCATTTCATAATAATAGGTAATAAGACCACTTAGTTTTCCAAGTTGAATAATATCTTGTAATAAAGGGTCTTCTGTAGTAAGAAGAGGAACATCGAATATAGTATATGCGTCAGACACAAGCTTATTTGCTTTTATGATATCTTTTTCTACATATCGTGCTATATTTGCTTTTTGTAATAATTCTTGTTTATGCTTATACATTTTTTTAACTATATTTTTAAAAGGTAGAAGGATAGGTTGTATAATGTTGTTTTTAAATTCATTAATTTTAAGTTTACCTGTTATTTGAGCAGTATTTACTATTTCTTGATATCTTTCATCTACTGTTGTAAGTAATGTTAATATATTTTGGTTATCTGTAAATTTATCTGTAAATGGAAATTCTGTTTCCAATTCTGCTACTAATGTTCGTAAAGCATTTACTACAACAGCATTTTTTCTTGGTACTACTATTGGTAGTGCTACTCCTGCTCGTGTTGCTGCATATACTGCTTCTTGTGCTTTTGTTTCTGCTTCTTGTGCTTTTGTTTCTGCTGTTCGTGCTGCTGTTCGTGATGTTGCTACATCTACTGCTGCATCTGCTGCTCCTGCTGCATTTACTGCATCTACTGCTGCTTGTGTTGCTGCTCTTGCTGCTGCTGCTCCTGCTCCTGCTGCTGCTGCTCCTGCTTGTGCTGCTATTGCTGCTGCTACTGCTGCTCCTGCTGCTGCTTGTGCTTTTGCAGCATATTTAAATTTTTCTGCGTCTAATCTTGCTGTATTTCTTTCTGCTGCATTTGCTGCTATAATTGCTTCTTCATATTCTTTATCTAAAACAGTTTTTACTGCATTGATAGCGTTTTGTGCATGTGTTGCTACATTTGGTGTTAGAACTGTACCAGCACCAGCACCAGCAGCATCAGCAACATCATCTTCCACAATAGCCAAATCCAATATCCCTTGTGCTTTACTTATTGCTTTTTCTACATAATCATAACTGTGTGTTCTTTTTTGTATATTCAGTAACAATGTTTTTAGACTGTTTAAGAACACTTTTACATTTCTATTTTGATTATGTGTATTTTTTATTTCAAAAAATTTTTTTATTTCTCCTTCACCAGCTGCATCCATAACACCATCTTCTAAAGTTTTTAATTCACCAGTCACTATATTACCAAATGTACCAAGATCTTTTTTTAAGTCAGTATTATTACTATCTTTCTTATTAAAAATCCCCTCCACACTTATGTCTGGATTTTGTGAGCTTACAAGAATACCTTGTAAATCTGTACATTTTTTTTCTATATTTTCAATTTCTTGTTTTCCTAAACCACTTGAAAAAACACCATTCTTATATGCATCTATTTCTTTTAAAATTTCTGAAACCATAAGCGTATGGTATTGTAATTCTTGTTGGGTAATGACTGTTTGAAATGTATCAAGACCTTTCGAATGTGCTTTTAATTCTTGTTTTAAGAAAGCTATTTCTTCGGGAGTACCACCAGTCTTAATACCAACAAGGTTCGCCCCTCGTCTTTCTTTGATATACTGTGCTGTATTCATAAGAATAGATTCTTGGGATTTGCTTTGAGAAATAAGTGTATCATATACATCATAACTCTTTTTTTTGCTTTCATCAATTCTATTTCGAATAGATTCTACCAAATAATCTACTGATTTATGTACATTTGTATTATCGAATGGTGGTAAGTTTTCACCTTTATTTATTACTATATTATTTTTACCAGGTATTGTTATTTCTTTATCTTTTCCATCTACATTTCCATAGAATATATGAAAATAATTTTCTATAACACCAGGAGTAGCAGTAGCCATTCTATTTATGTATATATACTATATATTATATATATATACATAATAGAAATAAGATTTATACTTATATTTTTTTTTTATAAAAGTATTTTATATAATTAGTCTTTCATATCCGCAATATCTTGTCTTGTAATAGACAAATACTGGACTAAATCAAATATGACTTTATGTAAATTCTTATTTTTAGTTTGATAATATCTTTCTAATTGTTCTTTTTCTTTATGTTTCCCTAATGCAAAAAGACTTAATATATAATTAATAGAAGAAGCAGCGTCCAATCGTTCTTTTTTAATTATATTATAATCTTTTTCAATATTACTACTTACATAGGATAATGAATTTTGGACTTTGTATAAATTTGTAAGATGCTTACTATTTGATGTAACATATTTAGAAGAATTTTTTAACATATTTGTACTTATACTATTACCATTACCGCCACCTGTAGTTGTAATGGTAGGTGTAGTATGTAATGTTTCTTCATTCATAAAAATTTGGCGTAATCGTATCAAAAGATTTTGTGTAAACTTTTTTTTATTTTCTTCTGTGTCTCCTGAACTAGAACCAAACGGAAATATATGATGTAGTTTTGCTTGTATTTGTGCGGTTGTAGGATTTGTAAAATATTGTAATTTTCCACGAATAGTATGAATATGATGAATTTGATCTTGAACAGAATTTGGATTATTTCCTATATTTGAACCACTTGAATCACCTTGTACACCGTGTGAAACTTTATTACCTTGACCATTTGAAGCACTACCAACTTTTCCTTCTTTTTTTACATATATTTCTTTCAATAGAACTTGTAGTCCATCATATATTTTTTTTACATTTTTTGGATTTTTTACAGATTTGGAAATATAGTCATTCCATTCGCATGGAGATTCAAATACTTTAAATAATTTTGCAAATGTTGTTTCTTCTCTTTGTCCAGGAACTGCTGGGTCATCTACAACACCTTCTAATGAATATATATTTGGATCAATTCCTAGTGTAAGTCCTAAGTCAATATCTAATGTAATATCCGATGTAATATTTTTTGCTGTAGAAGATGTTATATTTTTTGCTGTAGAAGATGTTATATTTTTTGCAGTAGAAGATGTCATTTTTGTATTTACAAATATATCTTAGTATATACCTATATATAATATACACATATAATTCAATATTATTTTTTTTTTTCTTATACTAAATTTTGTATTTTATGTATTCATATTTCTTACATTTCTAAGTATATCTTCTATTTTGGAAATACGACTATTACAAAAAACAAAATCTATATTTCTTGTATTATATTTTCTACTTCTATAAACAATTCTATTCATAGAAGATAATATGCTTTCTAAGAACATAATTGTTAAAAATGCGTCACGAACAGACATATTTTCGTATTGGTATAAATCTGCTTCGTCTATAATAGTATCAATTTCATAATACATATTTTCATTCATAATTCGATTATACGTTGGATTGTAAAATATTGTTTTATTATACTCTTTATTCTTAGATTGTAAGAATCGTTTTGATTTTTTGGAAATATTCTTGGATTTTGTATTTTTTTTCGATTTTATAGCACCACCTTTTGTTGTAATAAATGTTTTTGTTAAACCAAAAATTTGTTGTAATCTTTGTTTGAGATTATCAGGTGTTAATATAAATATATTTTTTGTAATATTTTGTAAATCTTGTGCATTTGGATGAAAGATATTTCCTAATTGAGATTGTAAATTTAGTGGTTTTCCTGATAAACCAGGTTGGCTTTTAGGTATTACAGGTAGGTATTCACTTTTTTTATTGTTGTTTCCAGATTGTCCAGATGACCCAGGAATAGTTTGTCTTTCTATAAATCTTTGTTTGTCTTCTCGTAAAGTTTCATAGTTTTCTTGATGTTTTTGAATTTCTTGATCAATTGGTAAAGTAAGTCTTTCTCCATTTTGTTCTTTTTTTTGTAATCGTTTGTATATTGTATTTTCATGGTCTGATATATATAATTCACCTGCTTGTTCTTTTGTTTCTAATTCTTCTAGTTCTGTTTCTTCACCAATAAGTAGTTGATTTCTTGGTTTTTTTTGTAATTCTTTGTATCTTTCTATATTTTTTTTGCGTTGATGTAAATCTTCATGTACTTTTTGTTCTCCTTCGTATTTTGTTTTATCTTCTAAATGTTGTTCAAGTTCAAACTGTTCATCTATAGATAAACCACGTGATTGTTCTTTTTTTTGTAATTTTTTTATAGAGTTTTCTATACCTTGTTTATTGTTTTCATACTTTTCTTTATGATCAAATAACGTTTCATACTTTTTTATACTTTGTTTTTCTCGTAAATGTAATTGTTTTGATAAGTGGTCTATTGTTTTAGTTACAGAAGAAACATTATACGGAACACATGGTAAATAATCCAATTCTTTATTTGTAAATTGTAAAGCTTTAATACCTTTTAGTATTACATTTCGAACTTGTGATATTTGTTTGTCTCTTGTGTTATCTTTTGCTTGTTTTATTTTTTTTTCATAATTTGTAAATTCTTTTTTTTCCTTTGGAGTTCTATTTTTTTTTTCCTTTTTATACAATTCAGCATATGTATTTCTTTCTGTATTAGACAAACCGTCTATCTTTTTTGGAACTTCTGCTGGCGCAGTTGCTCTTTTTTGTAATTTTGTAAAAAGAGAATTTTTTTTCACTTTTTCTACTTCTTTTTTTCTTGGTTCTTTTTCATATTTCCATATAATAGTAGGTTGTAATTCAAGTGTGTATGATTTTGTAGAAGTATTTTTCGATAATGGAACAGGATTTGTAATTGTCCATAGTTTTCTATGCGGATTTGACGTTAATTTGTATGTTTTTATAGATGAATCTTGTAATACATACATACTTGTTTTAGTTTCTTGATACTCTATTTTTTTACATTCAAAAGTTCTTCCTAATATGTTTTGTATAGAGTTTTTCATAAAATCACATAATGTGTCATCTTTAGTAGTGTAAATTGTAAATATGGGACTGTTTTGTAATAATATAGATTCTCCTGTACTATATTCTAAAAAATACGTAAATTGTTCTTTTCGTAATTCAGAATATAATGGTTGAATTTCTTTAGAACTTGTAACAGGTGTTTTTATAAGCTGTATATTGTATATTTCCATAGTATCCCCATTACCACCTGTTTGCTGTAGAGGCGGTTGTTGTTGTGCTTGTTGTGCTTGTTGTGCTTGTTGTGCTGATTGTGCTTGTTGTGCTTGTTGTGCTTGTTGTGCTTGTTGTGCTTGTTGTGCTTGTTGTGCTTGTTGTGCTTGTTGTGCTTGTTGTGCTTGTTGTGGTTGTTGTGCTTGTTGTGCTTGTTGTTGTGATGATGAACCAGGTTGTTGTGGTGGTGATGGTGATGGTAATGATAAACCAGATGTTCCAGATGAATTACCTTTATATTCAATATATTGAAAGGTAGAATTATGATGTATCTTTTTTGGTTCTTTTGTAGTAGAGTTTGAGAAAGTAATTTTAGAATAATAAGGACTATTTTTTGGAATATATATTTCTGGAAAAGAGTGTTCTAATATAGAAGAAGGTCGATTTGTAGAAGAATATAGAATAGATAGTGTATTTTCATTTGTTTTGTATTTTGTACTATAGATAGTATAATTATAAAATTGTTTATCTTGTATTTCTGGACTCGTAGTATGACTAATAATAATAGAAGGTTTATCGTGTTCAAAGATATCTATACTTTTTTTTTGTAATTTTGTAAAAATAAGTGTATATGTTGTAGCAGGGGTTACTGTAAAAATGACTTTTTGATTTTTATAATCAGGTGTATAGTTTGAATTGCGTTGAAGTTTTGATATAGTAGAAATGATATCCTTTCTTTCTTTTACTAGTCTTGTAAAATCATATTCATATTGGTCACTATATAATGAAATATTATATATAATACTGTCGTCCCATACACCTTCATTATCCTGTATTTCCCTATTTTTTATTTGTATTGTATTTTTTATAGAATCATGTAAACTAGGTAAAATACTATTTTGAAGTTGTATAAGTTTTGATTGACGATTATGCGGTCTTACAGAAGATTTTTTGGATGTATTTACTGTATTATATGATAATATAGATTCTATAAAACTTGTTTGATCATTATAGTAAAATGTTGCATTTGTATTGCTTTTAGGTGTATATTTTTGTTTTTGATAAATTTCTATAGTTCTCTGAATATCATTTTTAGAACTATCCAGTATATATATAGAAATAGTTCCATTAAATAATTTAGATACATTATTTTTTTCTATAATTTTTATATTTTTATCTGCTGTATAAATACTATCAGAACTAGAATATTGTAATTGTTTATTAGTATCTATATTCTTTTCTTGTAAAAAATCATATAATTTTGTGTATTGTGTTAGTTTTTTTGTTCTTCTATCAATATAGGTATCATATCTAGAAACAATAATAATAAGATTTTGTATATTAGAAAGTGTTGTAATATTTTTTACAGATAGGTTGTAATTAAATTTTTTTTTAGATAAAGGTTGTCTTTGACTAGAAGGTTTTCTAGAACCTTGTTGTACTGCTTGTCTACGGGGTTTTCTTTGGCTTTGTGACATTATATCTCACCCTATATACTATAAGTTGTAATAAATTATATAAGAAATATTACTAGTATAATATACAAAATAGTATTTTACTTTAATTTTTTTTTTTACATAGTATTTTACTTTATTTTCTTTTTTACATAGTATTTTATTATGTCTGATGTACAAGAAAGTCCTGTTATGAACACATTTCCAAAATCACCAGAACCTACTTTTGAAAATGTGATTCAACTTGGAAAATTATTAGCATTACCTACTATGGAACAGAGAACACCTGAATGGTTTGAGATGCGAAAAAATATGATTACAGCAAGTGCGGCAGCTGCTGCAATTGGAGAAGGACATTTTGGTAATAAAAAAGAACTTATATTAAAAAAATGTGGTAAAGGTAAAAAGTTTACAGGAAATAAATATACAGAATGGGGTGTTAAATACGAACAAGTTGCTACACGATTATACGAATTACGAACTAATACAACAATTCATGAATTTGGTGTATTACCACATCCAACATATTCTTTTTTGGGAGCATCTCCTGATGGAATTAGTACAAAAGGTGTTATGTTGGAAATAAAATGTCCTTATTCTAGAAAAATTACAGGAATTGTCCCACATCATTATTGGATACAAATTCAATTACAGTTAGAAGTTTGTAATTTAGATGTATGTGATTTTTTAGAATGTAAGATAGTAGAATACAAGAATTTGAAAGAGTATATGGAAGATTCTGATACTATAGAACCTTCTTTACTATACGAAGGTTGTGATATACCGATGATTCAAACAAAAGAAAAAAAAGAAAAAGGTGTTGTTCTTACTTATAAAACACCGGAAGGTGAAAATAGATATTTTCATTCGGAACTTGGAATTACAGAAAAAGAAATACATGTATGGGAAAAAAAGATACAACAAGAAGTTCCTATTTTTTGGAAAAAAAAGGCTACTACATATTGGAAATTTGATTATTGTAGTTGTGTTCGTGTTGTTCGTGATAAAGAATGGTTTTCAAAAACATTACCAAAATTTGAAGAAACTTGGAATCAAATAGTACATTATCGTAAAGTTGGATGTGATGATTTGTTTCCTAAGAAAAAAAAATTCTGTAAAAATTTACAAGATGAATGGAACAAATTACAAATGGAAGAAAGTAAGACAGTTGTAGATAAAGTAAATGTAGATAATCTAAATAAAGAACTAAATAAAGAACTAAATAAAGAACTAAATAAAGAACCATTTCATACATCAAAAACGCATAAACAAAAAACCATATCTACTATACAAGAAAATACACAAACTATAGAACATTTACAAAATATGAATAATGTATCGGAATATGAAGCATTATTTGATATAGAATTAGCAAGTTGGTTATTGCCAAAATATATACCATTATATCCTGTAGTTATAGATAAACAATCTTTAGAGACTACTATGATAAGAATTGTTGGAACAAATAAACTTGTATCTAGATGTAAAACAGCAATGGTTCGTTTATTAAAAATAGATAATAAAAGTATTACAAATTTTCATATACATATTCGTAATATAGTATACCAGGTTCATAATTGGATATCTGGACTACCTACTTTTTGTAAAGACTTACAAGAATCCTTACAAAAATCATTACAAAAATCTCTACAAGAAGAGATTACAAAAGAAATACAAGAATGTATTTCTAATATTATTACCATTACAAATAAATGGAATGAAAAACTATACCCTAAATGGCAAGAAAAGTTTTTACCATAAAATGTATATTACATATAAATATATTTTAGCATTTACATCGAAAATCTTTTTTACAAATTGTAAAACAATCTCCGTCAACACAGGTAAAAAAACTTACTTTTAATTCATATGGTATTTTGATACATGCACAATATTCTTTACATTCAGCATATGCTTTTCGCGCCAATTCTACAGAGTGGAATACTTTATTAAAAAAAGAAGCATATTTTAGAACTCCATATACAGTAATATATTCTTCAAGACATGGTGCTTTACAAGATTCCACAAATTGTAAAATCTTTTTTCCTGGTATTATTAGTGTTTCACAAGGACTTTCTGGATCACAGAATCCAGGAGGTTCTTTTACACATAATACGTATTTTTTACAATGTGCACGAGCATCTCTTGCTTTTTGAACACTTCGAAGAATCTTTATAATACTTCCTTTATTTTGTAAAATGTACTCTAATACTTCTTTTGGATCGCGGTTATCCATATTGTTTATGTATATATATACTATAATAAGAATATTTTTATAGAATGGTATAAAAAAAATGATACTTATAAAAGTATATTTTCTAGTTGTTAAGTATATACAATACTAGAAAATGGACTTATTTCAACCTCGTAAGCAAGAATTATACAAATCATTAGCAGTAAGAAATAATGCTATACAAACATTGGTAGATAGAGGATTTCGTATTTCTGAAGGAATATTCAAATTATCTTTAGAAGATTTTGAAAAAATACGTGAAAAAGAACTACATCATATATTTTTTTCAGAACTAGTAAATATAGATGGTTCCGAGTATAAAGATGGTGGTGTATTATTATATTTTGAGGCATCCGATAAAATGGATAAAAAGACATTACAACAATTATTACAGAGATTAGAAAAAGAATATCCAAAATTAGATAAATTATTTATTGTGCTACAACAAGGAATAAAAAAACGAAAAATAAATTTTAATGTTCTTGATGAGTTAAAAAATTATCCGTATGTAGAAATTCTTGATAATGTATTTCCTTTTAGTATTACTAAAAATGTTATTATGCCAACATTTGTAAAATTAACATTAGAGGAGAAAGAAAAAGTAGTAGAAATTATAGGAACACAATTACCAAAAATGATATTGACAGACCCTATAGCTGTACGATATGGTGCAAAGGTAGGTGATATATTAAAGGTTGTTCGTAATGGGGGGTTGGATATATCGTATAGGATTATATCAGAACCTGTAATATTGTAATTTTTTTTTACAATATTGATTATATTTTTTACCAATATAGTATATATTAATGAATACATCAAAATATAATAGTATATATATACCACAAGTTCCTTTACGAAACTCTATAGTTATTAACCATGTCCCATCACCTCATTCATCGATTATACAAGGTATGGGTGGAACTACACTACCTTCTAATTCTTCCTATCATACCGAAACACCTATGTATAGAAAATCACCACCTCATACGCAAAATACATATACACTAAAAACTTCTCCAAATACAAATACTCTGAATAAAAGAGAATGTTCTACAAGATATGATACAAACCAAAGAACATTAGCACACGAGTGTTCTAGAGTTGGAACAGATGGGTTAGAATATTCACGAAGAGAAACAGAAAGTGTTCAGAGGCTCGGAACAGACCAAACAGGTATAAACGGAAATGCAGATTGGGTTCGTGGTAACCAATTCGGGGTGTATTATGATGACGCAAAAATAAACAATCGAACAAATTATACAACAATTTTACCAAAACAAATCCAAAATCGTATCCAATATTTATCTACAGACCCTGTATATCCTTTACCAAAAGACAGAATGTGGGATACAAAAAGCATTTGGAATAAACATTATCCAGAGTTTCGATAAACATTATCCGGAGTTTCGATAAACATTATCCGGAGTTTCGATAAACATTATCCGGAGTTTCGATAAACATTATCCGGAGTTTCGATAAACATTATCCGGAGTTTCGTAATACTATACAAGAAAAACCTTTTTGGAATGCTACAAACTAGAATTATATATTACAAATTTATACAAAAATAAATATATAGTAATTATATATATATACTATAATTGGATAATGACTGTAGAAGAACCAAATATAACATTTTTAAAAGGTTTTTTAACATCTTCACATATAGTAAATCCTTATATTACAAGACTTAATAATATATATAAGTCATATAATGAATGTTCATATTTACAAGGTGCTACTACTAATAGTTTAGATATAGTATCTAGAATAAATACTTTAAAAGAACAATGTAAAACATTAGAAAATGATACAAGTAATAAAGCTCTAGATATTTTAAATTACTTTAAAAATAATAGAGCTTATGCTCAATATTATTCTACATTTACTACATATCATGAAACATTAAATAAAATTGGTGAAACAAATTGTAATGGGGATTTTACTGAAACTATAACCGCCTATCAAGAGAATCTTTCTAGTAGCGGTGTTGATAATACATCTAGTTATATAAATGAATTAAATGCTATTATTGATACTATAAAAGAAGACTGTTCTGGAAGAACAGAAGTAACACAAGATCAGTTAATTGAATATAAATCTACATTTACTACAATTTTTAGTTCTTTTTTTGATGACCTTAAATTTATATCATTTGTATATTATCTTGTAATACAAGAGCGGGCAATACATTATAAAAATAAGTTATCACTACTATATAGTGATAGTAATGAAATAGATAAAATTAATAAAATAATAGAATATATTGACAATGTTGATAACAATTCTTTTATAAATGATGTACCAATCATTAATGCTTATAATCCCGAAAATGATAATAATGATAAAGAACTACAAACATATACAGAAAAAATAGAATATCTTATTTCAGCAAATAATAAATTAAATACATTTAAAGAACAATCTTTTGAAATATTACAAAAAATATCATCCGATAATGGTTGCACACAAAGAAAAAATGAATATATTGTAGATTTACTTGATACAATAGATAGTATATCTACAAAAATAACCAATATTAAATCTGAAATTGAAAAAGATATTGAACATAAAATAGAAGAATTGGGAATCTCATATACCGGTGCAAATACAAGACTTGCAGATAATAAACGTGTATTTGATAGACTTATGAACGATATTTCAAGTAAAAAGAATGTTGTTGCTACACGAGACAGAATGCTTCAATTGAGTCAAGAAAGAAATGTGTATAAACAAAAAGTTATGAATATACTTATTTCTTCTTTAGTAGCTATTATTATAATGATTATATTTTCCTATACACTATTTTCTAAAAAGTAATTCTAAAAAAAAAAATATAAAAAATAATTTACTGTATTGATGTAAAATAATATTGTATATATAATACATATATACTGCATAAAAAAAAGAATATTATGTCTTCTATAATAACAGTAGATACAATTCAACAAAATATACTACGTAATACAAAGTATTTGAATAAATTAAAGGATGATATTGATATACATTCTATATACAAAAGTCGTGACGGTATTGTTAAAAAAGCAGAAATACAAGATCAACAAACCTATACAAAATTGCGAAACGATGCTATATTGCCAAATGTTTCAGAAAAAATACGAATTGCGGAAATAAATAACAAAGCATTTTTGGAAAAACAACTTCTTGTAAATAGATTAATGTATATTATTTTTTTTATACTATATTCTATCATACTAGGTGTATTTTTAGGATTAAAAATAATATCCAAACAAACATTAGTTATTACTTTTTGTATTGGAGTAGTATATTTAGTATACTCTTTATTCAGTTCTACAAAATTCTTAAAATTGTATGGTGATATTAGTATGGATATAGCCAAAGGTGCTACAAAAGGTCTTATTACTATTGTAGGAGATATAGAAGAATGTCCGGCAGATTGTGTTCTTCACAAGAAACATAAAAAAGTATATGTTCGTAATTCATCTAACGGAAGTAGTAGTGATGGTAGCGATGATAGTGCCGGTGCATATTACCTTTTACCTGATAAAACAACTAATATTGTTCTAGATAATACTATTTTTACAGATAATTTACCCAAACACCTTTCAAAAATAGAAATTAAAGAATCTTTAGAATTAGACATTGTAAATAGTGATATCGAATAACTAAAATCAAATATTTTTTTACATATATATACATATATATTTTACATAAAAAAAAATACAATTATTTATACAACAAAAAAATTTTTATTGTATAAATAATTTTATATACAAGTATAGTATATATATTTAATTTTAGTTATTATGAGTGTATCAAATAAAGAATTAGATGAATTATATCCACATATACCACAACAAATGTCTAGGAACACAGGAAAACTACAATATTTACAATCTTTGTATAAATTATATGATGGAGGAAAAATAAAAGATGATACTATGTTATCACCTAATACAACTTATCATCAAAAAGTGTATAATCAATTAAAAAAAGAAGAAGATATGTATAATGCGCAGCATAGAACAAAAGAACGAATTATTCATTTTAATAATGAAGCTTCACGAAGAAAAGGAAATATTATTACAGTTGTAATAGGTGCGTTTTCCTCTTTTCTTATAGCATTATTTGGCTACATTTTACGAAGTTATGATGCAATTAATAATAATACATACCTTGTATTTCTATGTGTTTCTTTAGTATCCTTTTTCTCTATTTCTATATTATTTAACAAGTTCTCTTTACAAAAATTTGAAAAAATCAGTTTGTTTGTAAAACAAGAGATAGAAAAAGGAGGAGATGCTTTGAATGTTGCTGCTCTTGAATGGGTTGATGACAATTGTGATTGTTCTAAAAAATAAAGTACATAAAAAAAAATCTTATTCAAATGTATATATACATATATATTATATATATAGAATGGGTGATATATCAGAAGATAATGAAATAGGGTATATAGAAGGGATTAATATTCAAAGTGATGAACAATATAAAAATTTTTTTATATCTCCTATAGAAAACATAGGAGATATAAGATTAGAAAATTTTAAGTATATTTTAAAAAAAGAGGATAGCAAATATTATCTTTTTAAAGAAGAAAAATTTAATGATTTTGTAAAAAAAATTAAGGACACTACTCATAAAATAGTCTATAAAATAGACAAAATATATGAAAATATACAACAAGACAAACAAGGAAATCAGAATTGTATTATTCCTGGTGCTTGTAGTGTAGATTGTTCTGAGCCACCCGAAGCATATAATTCAGAAAATAAAATGAAAATATATCTTATAGATGATGGAAAACTTGTAACAAATGAAAGATTACAAGGTATTTTAGGTCAAGAAATAGAAAATCACCAATCACAGATAGATATATTGCAAAATTATATAAATATAACAAAACTCGGTGTTGATATAAGTACTATAGAAGAAGAACAATTAAAGAATCTTACAACAAAAATACAAAATATTCGAGAAAATAGTGATAAAGATACAACAAGTTTACAAAATATGGTAAAAATGTATGATACAGCAAAAACAGATATTGATTTACATACTATATCTTCTTCTTTTGAGGATACTATTAAAAATAAAGAAAAAGTTGTTCATAAGATAGATGACGATATTCAAATGATGAATAGAAGTATTCAAGAAAGTAAAGAAAAGGATATATTACAGCATAAAATAAAAACAGTGTTAAGTATTGTCATTATTTTATTTGCAATATTATGTTTTGGTGGTATTATATATCATTTTGTTGGAGATACCATAAAGAAAAATATACAATCCAAAGTTCCAGGATTTATTAAAGGAAACATGTCTAGTAATACAAAGAAAACAATGGCAGAAGCTTTAGCCTAATTAGTAAGTTTTTTTTTTCTTATACACATTTCTTATACACTTTTGTCTTTTTCAAGTATCTCTTGTAAAAGATGATTTTGAAAATAAACATGATCTTCAAAATACGGGTCATATTGTTCTTTTTGTAAAATAGTATGTAGTGTTTGACTATGTTTTATACCGCGAACACATTCGACAAAATTATATACAATAACACCAATAGATGTTATTCCCAATAAAGTCATACATATATACATAATTTTTTATTATAGTATGTATATATTGTATATCTTTATATAAGATGTAGTATTTTCTTTTTTTTTTTATTACTATAAATATATCTTTTTTTTTTATTACTATAAATATATCTTTTTTTTTTTCTATATTTTATTACAAAAAAAAAGGTAATATGTTACATTTTTTCACTATACCCAAATATCTTGTTTTCACAAACAGATTCTGGGTTCGGTATTTTTTTTTGTATATATTTTTTGAATTCGCGAAGACTCATAAGTCTTCTACTTCCAACTCCATTTTCTTCAACCCATTGTTTGAATCTTTCATACAAGTCTTTAATAAGAATAAATGCATTTTCTTCATCAGGGATAATCGTATCACTAATAAATTCATTATACATATCACATTCTTGCATAAATTGTTTTGTAAATTTAGTAACTTCGGTTGGAGGTTTTAGACCTTCGTCTTTGTAAATATAAAAATAATCTACTAATAAAGAAGCAAGAACATCACCCCATTGTTTTATTTTTGTAGAAAGATTATTATCTCTCTTAAATTCGTATTTTTCTTTTGGGTTTTCTATAAATCTTGCACAATATTGTGTAATAGTTAATCTTCTTTGTGCTCCCTCATCATGTGCTGGGAATCCAGGAATATTATTACATAATAAAGTCATAGAAAATTGTGGAATAAATTCAAACATATCACCAAAAAGTTTTCTAGTTTCAATAGGGTCTCCTCCTGAAAACTTCTTAGCAAGTCCGATATTGAAATGCGAGTTATGTTCTGGTTCATCAACATATGCCATACGTTTTCCTTTAGAACGAGCAACTTCTGGGGATGCTGTAGAAGATGCAGAAAGTTTTCCTGTAAATAAGGTTACAGGAAATCCAAAAACATAATCCCCTAGTGCTTTGGAACAGGCCTCCCTCCATTTACTTTTTCCATTTCCACCAGCTCCAATATGTGTATAGATTCTTTCTTCATAATTATCACCATGAAGCATAACAGCTCTTTCTTTCAAACCATACTCAACCATTTCTTTTGTTAGGTAAATTTGTTCTAGAAATTCCATTATTTCTTTATATTGTTCTGTGTTTTTGTACTTTCCATTATACTTTGTTTTAGTAGAAAGTGTAATAAAATCATCTGGTCTACCGTCTCTAAATATTCTTTTATTTAAATCAATGACACCATTTTCAAAACCAACAAGTTCATGTTTCTCATCTAATTTCTCTTCAAAATCGGCTTGGTAGAAAAAGTCTTTTGCTTCTCCCAATAGAGAATCCTTATACCCTTTTGTTTTACATTTCATAACAACATCATCACAAATACTCGACATAGATCTCCAGTTCTCTGGTTCAATAGTGCTAAAGAATTCATTATCTTCCTCATCTACTACATATCCAGTTTTTTCTAAAAATTCCTCGTCGTCAGCATTATTAATCATATAGCTACAAAACTTTTTAAACGTAAGGTATTCGATAGCCAACTCTTTCGATATTCTTCTACGAAGTGTAATACCGGATTCTACTTTATTCCAACGGTGTTTTTTAAACTCGTACCATGTATTATTTTTAATAGAAGAACACACATACTGGTTTTCATACATATAAAAAAGTGTTTTAGAGACATCTACATGTGTTGTATTGATACATCTCATAAGAAATTTTCTAATAACATTTCTTGTATATCTTTCATAACCTTTTTGGTCATCTCTATATGCCCAAAATTTTAATGTGGAAATGGAAAAATTATATTGTTGTTTTTGTTTCTCCCAAAAATTATTACAATCTTCTTCTGTAAACTTGTTATATGAACAAGTAAATATTTTCCAAATATCTAAATATTTTTCATGACCATCTGATATATCAAAAAGACATTCTCCTAACTCTTTCCAGAACTTTTCATTTGTTGCTCTTCTTTTAGAAAAAAGTTGTACTAAATTTTGAACTTGTGATACTCTATTTTCATCAAGTTCATAACATTCTTCAAAGTCCAGAACTTGTATTGGTTGTATATGTTTTTTCTTTTGTGTTTCTTTTTCTTCACTTCTTACATTCTCCTTACTTTCGGTGACCCCACCTTCTTCCCATTTTTTATGAGAAGGTTTCAAGTATGTTGTAAAAAAGGTATCAATTGTATTTTTGATAGGATGGGCGTGAATACTATCCCTCCAATAACTCAAATACTTTGGATATGAAACAATTCCAATTTCATCTTTAGTAGATTCGCATAAGTTATGGTCTAGTATATACTCTACTTTGTAAGGTGTTCTTTCTGGTTTTGTAGAACCATACAGTAACCAACCATTTTTAGAGATAACTTGCTCGTCTATAATATCACTAATAGTATGTATGTTTTCAAATTGTTGAAACATTTCTTGAAGCTCTTTATTTTGTAATATTTCACTTCGAATATGTTGATGATACTGTGGGTTTGCCCTATAACCAAAATTCATAATATGGATACCATCTTTAATGATTTTGTCTCCATTCTTTTCAACAATATAAGGAGATTCTCTTTGAGAAACTACAAAATAACACTGTCTTTTGTCTTCTTCTTTATCAAATGTAAAATATGTATTATATATATTTTTATATACTTCTACAATTTTTTTAATACTCAAGAAATCGTGTTTTCGTAATTGCTCAAGAGGTTTTCCTTTATAGGAATCTTTAAATTTGTATTTGAAATCAATATCACAAACTAGAGGAGTATCCATATGAGAAAGTGGTTTTTCTACTATTCCAAGCGTACTACCTTTCTTTATTTCTTCTTCATATAGTTCCATAAATTGTTGTATTTCATTTTTTGGAATATGAAACTTACCATATGGTTGTGACATACTCATATGAGTAGTAACCATATTTTCATCAGAACTTGTAATTCTTTTAGACTGTAAGTAGTCTATAAAGCTCTTAGACGGATAATTAAACGATAATATAGGGGCTTTTGATGTCTTTTTGGACATTGTCTTTTTACCCGTATGTGTATTAGGCAACATAATTATTTTCAAAAAAAGGTGTTTCTATAATTCAATTTTTTCAAAATATTATGTACTTTTTTATTACTATAACCGAGTAATAAAACAATAATATTTTATATTATACTATACTATAAGTAGTTTTTATATATTAATTTGATACTCAAGATTAATTGTATATGGTATATATCGTAATTATCATATATAAAATTCTATTATTCCCTAAAGTGATTCGGAATAATAGAATGTATTATACACGAATCTTTGAACGATGTTTCTATACAAGTAGATTGTCTAAGATTAGAACCTCTAATTTTGATATTGGTACATTTTGATTTCTCAAAAGTACAAAATTTGAATACACAAGAAATAATCGTTATTTTTTGTAAAGATGTATTCTGAAATAACACGCTATACATGGGAGTATATTTTATACATGCTTTGTCCAAGATACAATCTCTAAATAGTATATCTTCCATAAGTGCTTTTTGTATTCTTACATTTTCTAAGTCAGTATTATAAAAGGAACATTCTGAAAAATTTGTATTAAAGAGATTTGCATTTTGTAGATTACAATTTACAAATGTGGTATACATAAGAGATGTGTTCGTGAAATTTGCATTTGATAAGTTGCAATTTATAAAATGAACATGTTCGAGTCGTAATTGTGATAAGTCCGCCTCTTCCATATTTTGATTTTCAAGTGGTTTGTTTTTTTGAATTTTTTCAAGTATCTCGTTTCTTTCTATATTTGTATATTTATTGATAATAGAAGTAGAATCTGGGTCAATATATTTTTCAATTACTTGTATAATACGGAGGTCCATGGCTCTTACAATATATATACACTCTATTAGTAATATATCTTACATATATCAATTTTTATATAAAAGATACTTGATATATATAATATATTATCTTATTTGTACAATATATTTTTATACAATGGAACCTATAAAACTTGGTAAAAAAAGAGCTTTGTTTGTAAAACCAAATACAAGTAGATATAGAGATATTGTAGAAAAATTAGAAGAATATGACTCTTTTTCAAATTGGAAGAATAGTAAAAATATATGGGCACATGAAACATTAGAAAAATGTAAAGATATTCCTTTCTTGATACATCCAAGAATTGAGAGAGTTACTAAAAATGGTAATCGTATATATAATAAAGAGTATTTTTTGTTATTGACAACAATTCATAATAAAAAGTTATGTTGTTTTATTGAGAAAAGAAGTCCTTTTGAAAATATAAGAATATACCAGACACGTTTACGTTTTCATAAAGACTTGTATAATGGAACATTACTTGTCGGAGTTCTAACAGAAACAGACGAAGAAACTATTATAGAAAGAGAGGGTATTAGTCTGTATTTTTCAAAAATGTTTCCTTCTATTCATAAATCTATTAGCACAAGTAGGAATCATAAAAACTGGAAATTTGTTGTAAATGATATATGGGGATATTACCAAGATATATCTTCTTTATTGTCTCATCGAATACTATGTGTTCAAGAGATATTTGGTAAAAAGTGGTACCCTGATAGTAGAATTGATATTTGTGATTTTGATGTTATTCCATATCACAACTATTCTTCTATAGAACCATTCTTACGAAATGATAGAAAATATTATTCTTATTGTATGAATGATACAAATGTTGTATTTGTTAGAGCACAATCATTACCTGGAATAGAAGAATATTATGTTTCATTAAAAAATATACCAGAACCATCATTACATGAAAGTGTTATTTTTAAGAATGGAGAATGGAATATAGAGAAACCAAAAAAACAAATACAAAAGAAAAAGCAAACTTTGTATATATCAAGTTCTGGAATACCAGATGTATATTATGTATATACTCTTAATAATAAACAAAAAGTTGGAGTTGCATATGTAAAATCAATAGAAGATAGCAAGAAGTTGCGAAAAACATGTGATAGTAAATATACAAAAATAGTATGTATATGGAATTCAGAATTTCAGAAATGGGAACCTATTTTATAAAAATAATACATTTATATTGTATATACATAATTAGTTATGGGAGACTCTATGGAACAAAAAGTTTCTGCGGATATTCTAAAAGGAACTTCTATAGAAAATCTACATAATACAGAAGAAAAAAAACTGTCAAATAAAACATCAAATAAAACATCAAATAAAACATCAAATAAAACATTGAATAAATCATTAAAGAAAAATAATACAACTAATCAAGAGTCTATTGCTTATAAGGTTGGACCATCTATTGAAGGGAAAACAGCTGGTTGTTATGATATTAATGATATATCAAAAAAATTTATGTGTATATTATTAGATAATAGCACACATCGTATAGAAGAAAAAAACAAGAAGAATGCTGTAGATAATTCATATAAAAAGTTAACACAATTTATTACAAATGATTTTGTATATAACAAAAAAATTTCTGGAGAAGGAAAAAAGGGTGTGGATGGCCTTAAGTTAGTATGTAGGCATATGGAAGAGTTGCGATTAGCATTTGACCAAATGAATCTATCTGTAACCCATTTTAATGATAGTTTCCGCAATAATGTTATTGTAATACTACTTGTTTCTGGAAAAATGAAAGGTAACTGGTTAAATATGAAATCGACAAATAATTATGAAAGACTAGCAATTGTATTTCATATATATTCTTTTAATAATCTTATTAAGGAAATCCATTTCCAAAGTGAATTGTTAAGTAATTTTTGTTATAAAAAAATAAAAGTTCTTGATTTATTGCATACTGCATATACTGTAGATAGAATTTCTAAAAATAATACAACTTCTTCAAATATAGTAAAACTTCAAACTTCTTCAAATATAGTAAAACTTCAAACTTCGCAGAAATCAGAAAAAGGTGTAGAAAAGAGTAAAGAAAATGTAGAAAAGAGTAAAGAAAATGTAGAAAAGAGTAAAGAAAGTGTAGAAAAAAAAGGAGTTCTTCAAGATATACAAGAAAAAGTAAGAAATATACTTGATAGCGAACTTATATTATTTGAAAATAAAGAGAATAAAGAGAATAAAGAGAATAAAGAGAATAAAGAGAATAAAGAGAATAAAGAGAATAAAGAGAATAAAGAGAATAAGGAGAATAAAGAGAATAAAGAGAATAAAGAGAATAAAGAGAATAAAGAGAATAAAGATATTATGGGTACAATAGCACTTGAAAATATTATAAATAGTGAAAGAAATACTAATAATGAACAAAAAGAAGATGAAAATGAAGATGGTGTTGGTGATATTGGTGATATTGGTGAAAATGAAGATAATGAAGATAATGAAGAAAATGAAGGTGATGAAGGTGGTGTTGGTGAAAATGGTGAAAATGGTGAAAATGGTGAAAATGGTGAAAATGAAGAAATTGAAGAAATTGAAGAAATTGAAGAAATTGAAGATGGTGTTAGTGAAAATGAAGGTGGTATTGGTGATATTGGTGATATATTTAAAAGTGGTGATACACCTGTCCATATTAGTCCTGTAAGTATTGGTTCATTCTCTAACATTAATGAAGGTAGTTCTACATGGAAAGGAGGAAATGCCTATTCTTTATATAATATTATACCGTTATTGGATGAAAAAGTTATTCGTACGTACAAGAGACCTGTATCTTCTACATATACGGATTATGATAAAATTTGTAATTTAGCAAAAAGAAAACATACTATAAGAAATACTGGTAAAAAAAATAATACAGGAATAAGAACATTGTCCATGTATAGAAATGGTGTTATTACAACTATTACAAATACATTATTGAACGATATGGGTGAGGAGCTTGGGAGAGATATAGGTGCAAATCAAAAGAGTATGATATTATTTAAGAAACATTTTAAAAACCATATGAACCAACATGCATTAAAAATTGTAAAAAGTAATATTGCAAAAGGTGAATCTGCTTTACACGATCTTGTCCAACTTAAAGAAAGTCGGAACTTTATACCTCTGTATACAAAAGAAATGAAAGGTGGATATGTTGGTTCTTTAGGGAATATTATATTTCCATCCACTAGTTATATTGGAAATATTGTTCCGTGGTTATTGACACTTGGATCTGTAATTGTAAAAAAAATTGTATATGATTTTAATACTGTTTCTATGGAAAAAAGTATAAAAAATATCAAAAATCCTTCAACTAAAAAAAAGATTATAAAAAAAGTAGTTCGTAGAAAATCTTCTACTAAAAAGAAGTCTGTTAAAAAGAAGTCTGTTAAAAAGAAGTCTGTTAAAAAGAAGTCTGTTAAAAAGAAGTCTGTTAAAAAGAAGTCTGTTAAAAAGAAGTCTGTTAAAAAGAAATCTGTTAAAAAGAAATCTGTTAAAAAGAAATCTGTTAAAAAGAAATCTGTTAAAAAGAAATCTGTTAAAAAGAAATCTACTAAAAAGGTTTTTCCTACGAAGACAAGTAAAAAAAAAGTATTTAAACCTCTTACAAATAAAGAAATTAAGAAATTAATGAAAAAGGGTGGTGATTGTGGGTGTGGGTCACAATTAGATAAAAAAACTGGTGGTAAAAAAAGAAATAAGAGAGCATATTATACAATTATACATTAAGTAAGAAAGATTGAATTTTTGTATAAAAGTCTTTATCTTTTTCTGTAATATCAAGTCTTTCTATTATATTTTTACAAGTTTTTACAAATGATTTCTTTTTTTCTTGTAAAGACATAGTTCTTGTTTCTTTTACACTAAAATACATCATAATTACCATTATAGATAATATACATAATACAATACCCCAAGCTTTTGTATTATTATTACTATTAGAGTCTCGTGTTATAGCAATATGTAAGAATATTGGTATAAGACAACCAATAGATATAAAAAATGCTTCTAAAAATGGTCCAAGTTTATTTAGATTTTTTAGTAAAAAACTCGAATCAATTGAGTCATCACCTGTATCTATACCATCGTAACTTGTCATAAATGTAAATAAGTTAATAAGTGCAGCACCTAATATAGCCCCCACAAAGTCAGAAAATGTGTTTCCCATCATAGATTTAGAACCGTCAATTACATCATATTTTTCTTTGATATTTTTTACAAATTCTTTTACACCACCACTTGTATTTGTTCCATGTCCTATTTGAAATAATTCTTTTGGAATCTGTAAAGGTTTTGATCCATCGTGTATAAATGTTTGTATATCATCTACTAAATCATTCATTCTATTATCACTAAATTGTTTAGATTTAGAATATTTAATTATATCGTCCTTACATCGTAATAATTGATTTATTACAGATCTCCAATTACTATTAGTCCATGTATTCATATATTGTAAATTTCTTCGAATACTTTTTTTATGGATATAAAATTTTTTATGTTTCGAAAAGGGTTCTAAAAATAATTGTACAAAACGATTATCTAATGCCTCTGTTCCTAATTTCATACCAAAATTATCTAGGAAACCAAATACAATAGCACTTACACCAAGAGCCATGAATGCTCCGATTTTAGAAAATTTTTTTCCTTTTATATAATCTTTTATTTTGTATTCTTCTAATACAGTAAAATTCATAATTGTCAAAATAATAGCACATATTCCTAAAAAATATATACCAGTATATTGGTCGATTTGTTTTTGTAATAGACTATTATTACCATTCGCAATAATTTTTGCGACTACAACACATGAAGAAAAAAATGTTATAATAGCTATAGTGGGTATTAGAAATGTTGCTATTTTTTTTGTTGTATCATCATTTTCATTTTTTTCATTTTTTTCATTTTTTGGAAAAAAAATTTTTATAGAATACAAACTACTTATAAATAAAATGACTAACACAAATAATATACAATAATATATTTTTCTATTTTTGTATATTTGTTGTTTCATATATAATATATATGATATTATATAAAAGTATCTTTTACTTCATCTATTTCCTTAAAAATAGTAATTGTATAAGGAAAAGTATATACAGGATAATGTTTCTTTTCATAAAAAGTATTTCTTCTTATTGCCTGTGATGAAAAACTAGAAAAGTCATCTACTATATCTATGATTAAGGGTGGTCTTTCTGGTGGATATTCTGTTTTCCTCATAATTCTACCAACCGATTGTTCAATATTCGACTTAGATGTCACCATAACAAGTGTGTCTAATATAGGAATATCCATTGCCTCTTTTGCCATTGAATAGGAAGCGAGAAGTAAGTCTACACTTTCTGACCTTTTCCTTTCTTCTTTTTTCATACCACCTATGTAATATCCAATAGAAAACGGTACAGTATCCTTATACATTTCTTGTATCTCATTATTAATATTATGTAAATATTGAATTCTTTCACTTAATATCAATATATGTCTTTTATCTTTAATAAGATATTGTATTATATTGCAAATCATTTGTAGTCTATTAGGACATTGTATTTTATTACTTATCATTTGAACTACATTTGGTTTTCCCATATAGTTTTTTATAGATTTGTAAAACTTTGTATCTTTCATTTCATTATCTACAACAATTACTTTTGCATTTTTTGGGTTTTTTATACTACTTTTTTTAGGTTTGTATATAATATCTCCTATATATAACTTTGTAATTTTTGTCATACCATCTGCTCGATTGGGTGTCGCAGATAATCCAAAATGATATCTTGTATGTATTTTACGTAATGCTTTAGAGAATATTTTGGAAGGTACACAATGAACTTCGTCATATATAGAACACCCAAATGTAGAAAAAATAGAAGTATCGTAATCTCTCATAGCAATACTTTGAAGCATTGCTATGACAATATCTTTATCTTCAATATCTACTTTTTTTTGTTGAAGAATACCTATCCTCGCACTTGGTAAAAATTGCTGAATACGCTCTTTCCATTGATCCATCAAAAATTCCTTGTTGACTATAACTATTGTTTTTACAGATAGTTTAGAAATAAGATACAAAGATATAGAAGTTTTCCCATACCCACAAGGTAAGCATAATATACCACCACCTTTACTATTTGCGGATTCTAAACATTTTTTAACAGGCTCTTCTTGGTTCTCTCTCAATTTTCCATTAAATTGTATAGAAATGTTTGTAGGTTCTACTAACTTACATTCTTCTGGAATTCCAAATGTTTCAATTCCATAAAATTTAGGTAAAAACATTTTCTCTTTTGTGTTTCCATAAACAGAAAATGGTTTGCTTTCCGGACCATACCCTTTTATATGAAAAGGTTTAAATGTTAGTTCTTCTTTTACTTTTTCTATTTCGTTTTTTGTGTAGTTTTTTTTATATATTGTATATCCCTTTTTTCCAATATATGTACTCATCATTATAGATATTATGTAAGAATGTTTATGTATTATAAATTTATTTTATATACTATATAATATAATAGAAAACATACATGACTTTTAAATTTCCCAAAAAATTTACAGAATTTGATTTACTTCGCGCCGTTGTTTCTTTAGCGATTATTATTTATATTCTTGGAATTGTCCCACAATTTACCCAAGGAATTCAAGCACTCTTTAACAATCCAATTGTAAAAATTGTTTTCTTAGTTCTTATTGCGTCTGTTGCATATGTGGATACTACTATAGGTATATTATTAGCAGTTGCTTTTTTAATTTCTTATATGGGTTCTCCTCAGAAGAATATGCCCGGTAAGAATATTGCAAAACGTTTTCAGAAAGGAACTATTAGGATGGTAGATGGTGTAGGAAATAGCGCCTCCTCTTTAATAAGAGGAGCTGGTGAAGGAGTTGAAGATGTTATTGATGGATTACAAGAAGGTTCTAATGCTATGTTATCTGGTGTTTCTTCTGGAACAAATCGTGTATTATCCGGTATGGAAAGTGTTGTAGATGGACTACAAAATTCTGCAACGTCTACTGTTAGTGGATTGGGTCAAGGTGCGCAACATTTTGTACGTGGTGTTGGTTCTGGTGCCAACTCTGCTGTTAGTGGATTAGGTCAAGGTGCGCAACATTTGGTGAGTGGTGTTGGTGCTGGTGCCAACTCGGCTGTTAGTGGATTGGGTCAAGGTGCGCAACATTTGGTACGTGGTGTTGGTTCTGGCGCCAACTCTGCTGTTAGTGGATTGGGTCAAGGTGCGCAACATTTGGTGAGTGGTGTTGGTGCTGGTGCCAAACACACCTTACTTGGAGCAAGAGATGTAATGTCTGGTGCTAGTTCTGGAGTAAAACATGTAGTCCAAGGAATTGGAGAAGGTGCGCAAACTTTGTTAGACGGTGTCCAGGGCAGTGCGGAAAGTCTTATTAAAGGTGTCCAGGGAGGATTAGGCGACCTTGTTGGTGCTAATGATGAAACCTTTGAAAACTTTTCTTCTTTTTAATTTTTTATGATAACCTTGAAATAGTATATAAAAGAATTTTGTATATGTAATAGATTAGAATTATTACAAATATATTGTGTAATATTGTATTTTTGTTAGTAGAAATAGAATATTGTATTTTATGTAATATTGTATATATATTTTTATGAGTTTTTGTAATAATATTTGGATTAGAAAAGGATTCTAGTATATTTGGAGAATCTTTAGAATATTTGTAATCTGTAATATTTTTATATGTAGGAGTATTTTCAGGAAAATCTAGATCTAACAAATCAAAAAATTTTTTTGGAACATAGATTGGATAAATATGATGTATAAATTGTATAATAGATCTATTTGTGTTTTTTGTATATGTTATATAGTCATCCCGTGTAGAATAATACGTAGAATTATGTTTTGGTAAAAACATAAAAGGTGACCATCGTACATCTGTGGGTATAAGGTTACTATTTTTTGTATTTTTTGTATTTTTTGTATTTTTTGTATTTCCTAAATATGTATATATTGTATTACAAAATATAAATACAGGGTTCTTTGAATATCTATCATATTCTACAACTATATCTGTTTTTTCAACATTATCAGAAGAAACTGTAGAATTTTTATTTATTTTACTTGTATTAATTAATGTAGAGTTTTTGCATTTTTTTTTTATAAGATTAGTTTTTTTAGTAGACTGTAATACATTTATATCTTTATTTTCTGAAGAAAGGATAGGGACATATACATATAATATTTTTTTAACTTTTGTATCATTTTTTGTACCATTTTTTATAATTTCTTCACATACATATACTATTTCATATTCATAATTAGGACTTTTTCTATTACTAGCAGGAGAAGATTCGCAAGTTCCAACATCTATTATACTATTAGACCTATGGATTTGTATTTTTTTAATTTTATACAAAGTAGTTATACCCTGATAGGTATATTCAAACTTATATATATCCTTTTTATCTAAAAAATTTTTTATTTTACTACCTTTCGTACCATCTTTTATACCACCTTTTATATTATCTATGTTATTGTATGTGTCTCCTGTATAATCCTTATAAAGATCAAGTATATAATAAGAAGAATTATTATTATTATCTTTTGTAAGAACAATTCCTTGTATTTTTCTTTTTTGTTTTTCTTCTTTAAATTCACAACTTATATTACAATTCGCATCTTGTAAGGAAACTTGTATTGAGGAATTACTCATACAAATTATAATATATATTAATATATATTAATATTATATATATATTATAATGCCTAATTTTATTATTATTGAAGGATATTATAAATGGTTATTTCCCTTAGTAATTACACTTATATCAATTGTTGTATATATGATTTTTATTGACCCATTTCGAAAAAGAATATACAATATAGAACATTTTGTAAAAGAGAATTTAGCGATAGATGGTCTCACAAATATTCTAAGTCAAAACACAAAACAACAAGCAACAACAGCAGAAAAAGCAGAAAAAGATACAACAGAAAAAGCAGAAAAAGCAGAAAAAGCAGAAAAAGATACAACAGAAGAAGCACAATCATCAGCAACAACAGCAGAAGAAACAGCAAAAACAGCAGTAGCATCAGAAGCAGTAGATGAAGCAGTAGATACAAAATCACCAGATACAACACAAGATACAACACCAGATACAAAATTAGTAACACCCGGGGAAAAAAAAGAACCAAGAAAAGAACACTTTACAAATGCTATTTTAGTACAAGATGATACAAAAGGAATACATGGGTATAATTATGAAGACTATAATACTCAATACAAGTCTCTTGTGGAAATGCAAAAAGTTTCTACAAAAAGAAATACACAATGTGAAAGTTCTTTGAATAAAAAAATACAAGAATATGAAAAAATGAATGTTATGTATAACTATGAACCTGAATTACTAGAAAAACCAAAAACCAGTTATTATAATGGTATTGGAAGTTCCGACAATTCATTATTTTCTAATAAAAAATAGGCTTGATATCAAGGTTTCTTTTTTCAATATACCACCTTTCTATTTTAGGGATACATATAACAAAACTCTTAAAAATAGAGTAAATAAGTAAAAATATTATCAAAAAGATAAAAATACACTCCATCTTTATATGTATTTTTATTAATAATACATTATATTAATTACAGGTTATAATAGTATCAATTTTTATACATATAAAAATATATACATATACTATATACTATATATACCTCATATTCTTATTATAAAAAATGAGTTTAGAAAAAATGCTTGAGAATGTTTCTATCCAGAACACACCATATGAAGAAGAAATATTGAAAGAAAATCCAAACAGATATGTGTTATTTCCAATTAAATATAATGAGGTATGGAAACATTATAAACGTGCTGTTTCGTGTTTCTGGACACCAGAAGAGATTGATTTTACAAAAGACAGGTCTCATTGGTTATCGTTGAACGATGATGAGCGATATTTTATTGAGAATATACTTGCTTTTTTTGCTGGTTCTGACGGGATTGTTATGGAAAACTTAGCGCAATCTTTTATGAGAGATGTCCAAATCCCAGAGGCACGACAATTTTACTCATACCAGATGTTTAATGAAGCCATTCATAGCGAGACGTATTCTCTATTGATAGATACGTATGTAAAAGATGTTCAAAGAAAAAAGCAATTATTTAATGCTATAGAGGAAATACCTTGTATTAAAAGAAAAGCAGATTGGGCTTTACGATGGATTAGTAGTAAAGAGGACTTTGGAACAAGAGTTGTAGCATTTGCTATTATTGAAGGTGTATTTTTTTCCGCTTCTTTTTGCTCTATTTATTGGTTAAAACAAAGGGGGTTAATGCCCGGTTTAACATTTTCTAATGAATTGATTAGTAGAGACGAGGGTCAACATACAGATTTTGCGTGCTTAATGCATTCTATGTTAAGGGTGAAACCAACTAAGGAGAAAGTGGAAGGTATTATAAGAGAAGCAGTTATGATTGAAAAGGAATTTATTACAGAATCTATTCCTTGTAACTTAATCGGTATGAATGGTGTATTAATGAAAGAATATATTGAATTTGTAGCAGATAGGTTATTAGTACAATTAGGATATGAGAAAATATGGAATACCGGAAACCCATTTCCATTTATGGAACTTATATCACTACGAGGAAAGGCAAACTTCTTTGAAGTAAAACCATCCGAGTATGTAAAAGCAGGAGTTGGTAAAAGTGAAAGTGACAATAGTGTTATTATTGATGATGATTTTTAAAAAAAAAACTATTATATATACAAATTATAATATATAAAATTATATATTCTATTTCTTACTTGTTGTAAGTATGGAAACTTCTATTTTACTAATATCAATAGAAGATAATGGATATTGATCTTCATTGGAATATCCAAATACAAGGTCTTTATTTTCAATATGGGTGCTTGTATTTTCTGTGTTTTTTTGAATATTATTCATATATTCATCAAACGATACAGAATTTACATTTTTATACGATACAGGTTTCTCTTTATCTAATAACATATCTTTATCAATTAGTAACTCAAATGAATTTGTTCCTGCTTTTATTGCTTGACCAACCATAATACTTGATGATACACCTTTTATCATATCTTTATGAGAAAAAAGACCAGCTCTAATTAGTATCTTGTCCATTTCTTCAAAAGTGGATTTACTAACAGTGCTTATATAAGGTGATTTAATAAAACCATTTCTCCATATAGATAAAGGTGTTCCACAATATGTCATGAAGTCCGCAAGTAATAAGTAATGTCTTATATTCACATCTGTACCAGAACCACTAATCACTTTTTGCAGTTCTCTAATAATTGCACTTCTAATACCTTCAATTCCATAAATATCATATAATTCTATAATATTATTTGTAGTCGTCTTTTCAGTGTCAACAAATGGATTTGATAATACACCCCGAAGATTAGACCCACGTGTTTGTAGCATCCATTCTTCTTCACGTGCATGTGTTCCATCATTATGGTATACATTATCTTGTAAATAGTTATTTTGCATATTGGTATTTTTTTGTATAAGTACTTTTTCAATATTCTCAATCCCGCGAATACGAATTGACATTATCTCGTCGCCAATATTTTGAAAGAAAATATCGTATGATTCGCTTTCTGATAATACTTGTGTAACCCTGATCCGTAGGCTTAAATATTCACTATTCATGTTACTAATAACACATTGAATATCTGTGTCTACATTACAAGTTTGTATTACTTTTTCATAAATATCCATAGTGGTAATGTTTTTCTTCAACATTAGTTCTCTATCAAACTCAATACGCAAAACCCAATTAGATAAATCATTAATATCAGCACATTTTGTATTAGTCAACTGAGATATTTCGTAAAATACACGAGCCTCTTCTTTCTCTTCTTGAGTCTTTCCATCAAACTTGTCTGGTAAGAATAGAATTTCAGAAAAAGATACAATATCTCCAATACGTGTATATTCTAGTTGATTCTTTAATTCTGTGGCAATTTCTTTATTATTTCTAAATTCAGGTTTTAGATAAATAGTCATAGATTGTGTCTTTGTATTTTTGGATAATCTTGTAATTTCCTCAATTCTAGGGATACCTTTATTAGTAACAACAGACTCTTTACTTGTCCCTCCACTGAAGTGATAAGCGCCCAAGTTTAATTGTGTAATAGGTTCCCCTAAACTTTGCGAAGCAATAATACCTACCATTTCTCCTGGATTTATAATAGCATTTGTAATTTTTGTCTTAATAACAGAGAATACATGTTCCACTATAACTGTAGGCAGTCTGTACTTTATAATACATTGTTTTGTAGATAAACATGTTCGTAAGTATATTTTTAATAGTGGTGAATATTCTACATTATATGTAAAAGAATTAATATATTCTATTAGCTCTCTTATTTTTTGTATAACAAATCTAGGATCACAATCACTTGTATTATTATCTTGTATAGAAAACTTGTTACGAATATTATATATTGTCGAAATAATATTTACAGGAGATATAATTTTTTTTGTTTCTTTATACTTGGAATAAGTATGACGAACATCTTCACGATCTTTAACAATCTGAGTATATTCTTCTTCTAACACTTTTTCAATCTCCTCTTTTTCTTTTTCTAACTTTACAAACTTTTGTGTTGTAAAAGCAAGTTTGTATGTGGAACTTAAATCCCATTTGTACTCTTTATCTAACTGTATGTTAGTAAGAGATTGGATAGTAAAAGGAACATGTTCTAATTGTATAGGGTCAAGTTGGTCTCTTCCATATACAAACTGGACAATGTTATTAGAAGCATCGCGAACAGACCCATCGTATGCTACCTGTAAATCTTCCATTGCTTTAATAAGTCTTCTCTGAATATATCCAGTTTCCGCGGTCTTTATTTTTGTATCAACAGCTTGGATTCTAGAACTCATTGCTGTAAAAAAGAATTCAGATGGTGTAAGTCCATTCATATAAGAATTTATTACATATCCTTTACTAATTAAACCATTATCAAATTTTGTATAGTGAGGCAAGGTTCTTCCATTAAATCCAAAACGAATTCGCTTTCCATGGATATCACGTTGTCCCACAACACCCATAATTTGATTTAAGTTCTCTTCTTTTCCTTTTGTTCCAGAAACAACACTTTTTATAAAATTGTTTTCAGAGTCAGCATTGTTGAAAATAAGTTCCTCTACCTTTTTAGTAATTGTATTTCCAATATTTATAATATCACTTTCTAGATTTTCTATTCTAATAGAATTTCGTAAGAACGGTTCATATAGTCCAAGATGTGCAGACTCTATTAATTTTTCAGATTCCAGTATATGTTTTTGTATAATTTCTTGGATATTAGATGATATATTTTTCTTGGAAATAGCATCCCCAAATCCAATACTAAAACCATGATCCTCTACCCATGAAATAACAAGTCTTTGGAGATTGTCTAGGAAATCCCTACATACAAGTGGTCCGTATTCTTGAATAATTGACTGAACAATACTTTTACCACCACCTCCAAGTGTACTTTTTTCCATAATACCTTGTAATATTTTTCCATTTTCTAGACGAATACCTTTTTCTATAGTATTTGTATCTGTATTTGTTATAATGTTATTAAAACTTATTTCTGGAAATATTGTGCTAAATAATTCTAATCCAGTCCATTCTTTTTTCTGTACCATTTCATAAATATCAAAATCTTTTTTTAAGGGATTTATTTTTGATAAATAGTGAAATACATTTGTATTTGTACAAGATTTCATATGCTTTGATAATAAAAAAGAACCAATCATAGAGTCTTGTACAACATTAATAATAGGAACACTGGTAGCAGGACTGATAATTTGTCTCTTAACACCAATTAGATTTTCTAGTTCATATTTTGTTTGTATAGATTGAGGCGGAAACACGTTCATTTCATCTCCGTCAAAATCAGCATTGTATGGCTTACAGCAGAACACATTTAACTTAAATGTATTACTGTCTACAATGATTGCCTTATGACCCATCATATTCATCCTATGAAGAGATGGTTGCCTATTAAATAGACAAGTATCCCCATTTTTTATATGACGATGAACAATATCACCAATTTGTAATTGAAATGAATTTGTATCAATATGTTTTAGATTAATTATACATGGAGATGGATTACCAAAACAATCATTCTCATTTCTTTCTATTTTTTTTGCACCAGGATGAATAAAAGGTCCATTAGAAACAATTTGTTTCATTTCTTCCATATTTTCTTCTGTTACAATTTCAGGAAATGTTAGGATCATTGCTATTTTTTTAGGCATACCAAACTCGTCTATGCTAATATTTGGGTCAACAGAAACAACAGTTCTTCCTGAAAAATTAACACGTTTTCCTTGAATATTTCCCCGGATTCTTCCCTGTTTTCCACGCAACCTGTCAATAATATCTTTGATAACTTTTCCAGACCTTTGTAGATTTTGGGGAAACCCTGGTATATTATTAGAAATAAGAGATGTTACATTATATTGTAAACATTCGTACGCCGAATGTATTTTACGAATATCTTCATTTTGTGTTATTTTCTTTCGCAATTGGTTATTTGCTTTTATAATCATTATTAATACATATGTTAAATCATCTTCAGAACGTTGATTACTACTTCTTTGAACAGATGGTCTAACACATGGTGGTGGGACACAGACATGAGTACATATCATACATTCTGGTCTTCCATATTTAGCATTAAATCCTAAAAATTCCCAGTCCTCGTCTGTAATTTTACGAAATATTTCATAACATTGTTCAGCACGAATTCTATATTTTGTAGGAATACTTGAATCTTTCATAGCTTCCTCTTTAAATTCAGCAATAATAGCAAATACAGTATCTCTTTCTACACCATTTATTTTCTTATCCATACCACGTAATTTATCAGATGTTAATGCTGTATATTTATGTGGTTGTATAATTCTACATCCTTCATTATAACAACAATTTTCTGTTTTTTGTGTCTTTGTACAATACTTATAAATAGCTTTAAATCTATGTTCTCTTGTTTTGTTCTTAATTTCTTCTAGTAATTTAGGATTATTCCTTTCTACCAATAAACGAGAACAACGAAAACATACACAGTTCAATAATTGTTTTATATTATCTTTAAAATGCATATAGAATACAGGTTTTACCAGTTCAATATGACCAAAGTGTCCAGGACATAGAACATGTGTATTTTCACAAGTCGCACATACAGGGCCTCTTTCAATAACACCCATTCTTGGATCAAATAAACCATTAATAACTGGTTTTGAACCATCAAAAGTCTCCGCCTTTGTTATTTCACATACAGACATCCTTTTTAACTCATCTGGATGTAATGTTCCAAACTGAAGAAAAGAAATTTCCTTGTGATATTGCAAATTATGTATCTCTCTTGAAAGTTCATTCATAGTTATTACTGACTAGTTGTTTCCTTCTTTATGTATTTAAACAATACAATTATTATAGTCAACACGAGTACAATTTTTATTATATTCAAGCAAAATACTATATAAATAAATCAATTTATTTTAGTATATTCGTATATTTACTTAAATACTAGAAATTGTATTATTATATATGAGTAGTATTTCATCATTATTTTTACATAAATCGTATATATATAATATGAATAATACTGATAATACTGATACACAAAAAGATACACAAAAAGATACTACAAAAGATACACAAAAAGATACACAAAAAGATACACAAAAAGATACTACAAAAGATACACAAAAAGATACACAAAAAGATACTACAAAAGATACACAAAAAGATACACAAAAAGATACACAAAAAGATACACAAAAAGATACTACAAAAGATTCGAAAAATGTAATAATGAGTATTACAAGAAAAAGGAAACGTTCTTATTCAGAAGGTTCCGAGTATGATAGCGATTCTACTGAATATACCGATACTGATAGCGACACTAGTTCTATTACGAATGGGATTGATACAAATAATATTATTCATACTAAAAGGAGAAAAACAGATGTTTCTTATAAAAATTGTAATTCAGAAAGTGAAACAGATACTGTTTCGTATGATGATACAGAAGAGAAGATATTAACTATAGAAAACTTGCTGAAAGAGTACCAAGATTTTTTAGAAAATAACCCATTGCCTCCATTACCACCCAGTCAGAACTCTGTAGAAAATAGTAATATTGGTAAAATACTTATTATAGGAAAACCTTTAGCAGAAAATGCCCCTATTCAAGCAAAACCAGTTGATATATTTACGGAAGAACAAAAAAAGAAAATAGAAGAAACAGAAAAACAGTTAATAGAATTGCGAAAACAGAAAATTCCACCAAGGCATAAAATTTTATTATCGGAAATGTCTTTGGCATCTAAGTCAAAAGTACTAGAGAATATGGATAGAATTAGAAGTATGAACTCACATAGTTCCGAGTATTCCAAACTAACTAGATGGATAGATGGTGTTCTAAAAATACCATTTGGTTCATATTATGAAGTACCTGTTACACTATCTAGTAGTGATACAGATATTACTTCCTATTTATCTAATATTGAAGAAACAATGGATAATTGTATTTATGGACAAAGGCAAGCGAAAGAGAAGATACTAGAATTTGTAGGAAAATGGATTACTAATCCAAATGCAACCAACGAACCATTAGCTTTTATTGGTGAAAAAGGAACCGGTAAAACAACTTTGGCAAAAGAGGGAATTGCAAAAGCACTAGGAAGACCATTTTATATGATTAGCTTAGGAGGAGAGTCGGACGCCGGTAGTTTTAGAGGACACGATTATACATACGAAGGTTCAAGATGGGGTAAGATAGCAGATATTCTTATTTCTACACAATGTATGAACCCTGTTATCTTTTTTGATGAATTAGATAAAATTAGTAATACCAAAGCAGGAGAAGAAATAGCAGGTATGCTTATGCATCTTACAGATACTACACAAAATGATTCTTTTGCAGATAAATATTTTTCCGGAATAGATTTAGACTTGTCTAAAGCTATGTTTATTTTTTCTTATAATGACCCTCATAAATTAAACCCTATTTTACGAGATAGATTAACAGAAATTGAATTTACTTCATTTGGCAAAAAAGAAAAAATGGTAATTGTAAAAGATTTCTTAATGGAAAAAGCGTGTGATAATATAGGATTACAGATACAGAATTATCATATTACAGATTCTATTATTTCTTTCTTAATTGAAAGATATACACCTAGAGGTGAATCAGGTGTTAGGAATATAAAAAGAGTTATTGAAACATTGTTTTTACGATTAAATTTGTATAATCTTCCACAGAATTTACAAATTTCTTATAATTCTTTAATAATCAAAAAAAAAAACAATAAATACAATATTACAAAAAAAGTAATAGAAACTATATTACAGGATATGGTTAGACCAATATCAGACTGTGTTTTATCTATGTACACCTAGTAAAACATATAATAGTATATTTAGTATATATATATTTAGTATATATATTTAGTATATTTAGTATATATATTTAGTATATTTAGTATATATATTTAGTATATTTAGTATATATATATTAATGGGTTGTAACACATTTTGCTAGATTTCTTGGCTTATCACAATCTAGTCCTCGCATTTCTGCTAAAAAAAAACTAATAATTTGGTATGGTATAATATGTAATATGTTATACAATATAGAATTATATGGAATATATAATACTTCTTCTACTTTAGTATTTGTATAATTCTCTATATCGGTAATAACAAATATAGTTGCTTCTCTACCATATAATTCATTAATTGCGGATTGGGTTTTATTAAATATATCTTTGTTTCCTTTATGTAAAGAAATAATAACAGGTATTCCTTTTTCCACTAACGCAAAAGGACCATGTTTCAAACTAGATGTAGGATACCCTTGAATAAAAATTCTACCAATTTCTTTTAATTTTAATGAACCCTCTCTAGAAACAGATAATATATTTCCTGATGACAAGATAAATCCATGGTTACTAGTATGTAATGCCATTACAATTTTATATATCTCTTTGGGACAAATAAACTTGTACATATTATCTACTTCTATATACGGAGAATACTTTTTACAAATTTCTTCAATCTGTAGTGAGATTTTATTATATTCATTAGGGATATCTGTAATGTTTGATATATATAGTGAAAATAGGTGCAATACTATAATTTGTGATACATACGATTTTGTGGAAGCAACACCTATCTCTTTTCCAACATTCGTATATAGTACATAATCACATTCTCTTGCTAATAAAGAATTTTCTACATTTGTTATAGCAATTGTTTGTATATAAGAATATCTTTTTACTTGTAAAAGGGAATTATATGTATCTAATGTTTCTCCCGATTGTGATAAGAAAATACAAAGTATATTTTTGTTTTTTGGAATATCGTGTTCTGTAAACTCGGATGCTATAATGCTTCGTATACTTCTTGTTTTTGTAAAAAAGGGTATTGATGCTAACCCGCTATGATAACTTGTCCCACATCCTATACAAATAACATCATATTTTGATATATCATCTTGTATATGTATTTTTTGAAAATCATAGATTGTTTGTAATTTTGTAGTTTTTCCCCAATTACATGGATTATATATACAAGATGATTGTTCATAAATTTCTTTAATCATATATTTAGGAAAAGGGATATTTGTGTTACTTTTTTTTTCAAGAATAGGAAACCATTTTGTTGTATTTTTTTTTTCTATTTTCTCTTTTGTTGTATTTATATCTAAAGAAAGAACTTGTTTATTTTGTAAAATAGTATATTCTGTAATATCTGTAGAAAATCCAGAAGACTCGGAAGTAATCATTATCATTTCGTTTGAAATACCAATAAGTATTGGATTATGATTTCTTGTAATAAAAATAGTATTTGGTATATTACTATGAACCAATGCTATTGCCCAGTTTCCTATAAAAAGATTATGTGCTAGTCGTAGTAAATTTTCTATTGAACTTTTTGATACAGGATATGTTATATTTGTCGCTACCCAATTTACAATAACTTCAGAGTCTGTTTCTGAAGAAAATCTACAAAATAACTTTTTCTTTATCTCTTCAGCATTGTCTATTATTCCATTATGAACAATTGCTAGTTTTTTATCAAAACTTATGTGCGGATGGGCATTTTTAATTGTTTTTTTTCCATTTGTAGCCCATCTTGTATGTCCTATTCCACATTGTGTAGTGGAAGAGAATGATGTTCTATTATACAATAAGTCTTGTAAGCATTTACCATCGCTCGAGGAACTTCGTAACAAGGTTGTACATTCACCATTAATCATACCACATGAATCATACCCTCTATTTTGTAAAACTTCCAAGGAAGAATATAATGTATCAAAAACACTTTTTTCTGTATTTCTAAGGATACACCCAGTAACTCCACACATAATATTATACATATAAATATAATATTTATATTAAGAATCCCCCCATTTAGACCATTGTGTTCCTCGAATAAATGGATCTATTTTATCACTATCAGACACTTTACAAGCTTCCGGATTATTTCTACATATTTCTGTTTCACCATCTCTTTTACATAAGGGATCTTTAGGTATGGAAACATGGCCAGTTGGTTTTACACCATAACAATTTGCTCCAAAACGTAATTGTTCTTGAAATTTTCCACCATTCACACCAGGTGGTCCTATCATAACTCCTTTTCTACGAAGTTCTACAAAAGAACATGGTTGTATAGGATAAAATGCCCTTTGTCCATCAGACCAACCATAGTTTGTCCATTCTGCTCCATTATTATAAGAATCAATTAATTGTTGATGGGTTGCCAACTTAGCCCCATATGCTTTACATTTTTCTTGTGCCTCAGGGTATGTGTACACTTGATCACTTATATGAAACACTTCTTCTTCTTTTTTTTTCACTCTTTCTTTAAATTCTTTAACAGGAAGTGGCGGTCTACAAGGTGTTGTTGTTGGGTCGAGACCTAGTATATAGTCTACAAATGTCTTCTTACCAGGAGAATCCGGACAAGATGTTCGCACATATTGGACCAAGAATAGTAATAGTAATATTAGGAAACCTAATAGTAATATAGTAACAAAAGTAAATAGAGTACTAGAACCTGATTTTTTTGTCTGAGAGACAGGATTTATATTAGCCGGATTTATAATTGAACTATCCATAAGTATATATATATTTACTACATAATATTTTTCTATTATATCTAAAAATATATATTCTATATTCTTTTATACAATACATAATATGATGAGTGAATAGGAATTTTATTTTGTGATATAGTATGTGTTTGAGAGTCATTACAAACAATCCATTGATTACCTACTTTTCTAATTGATATATAATGACCATTATGAAAATGTCCTTTATGAATATTCATTCCTATGACTTGATAATTATTTTGACTATTGTCTTCTGTATATTTTTCCATATTTAGTGAAAAAGGTGTTTGTATATTTTTTTGATTCTTTACAAATCCTCTAGGGGTATATTGGTATCGTTTATAACATATTACTACATATTCGCATGTATTCCATATCGATGTTTTCTTAATTGCTTGTGATTTTCTTTTACATCTATCACAATACCACATATTCTTTTCATCTAGTTTTGTTGGTTTTACAAATTCTTCTAGAGATTCATATAATGTAGTAGAGGAAGAAATAGGTAAAGATAATGTATAAAATGATTCGAAGATTTCTGAAAAATTATGACAATCTTCAAATCCACAGCTTATAGTCGTTCTTGTATATCCTTGTAATTTCTCATCTACAATAGACATTTTTCTTTGATTTTTTTGTATTTTTTGATATAATCGTAGTCTTTGTTTGTCTTTTTCATCTAACATATTTTCAGGAATATTGGTTTTTATATTTACATCCACTTCATATGTAAGATAGGTTGATAACAAATCTACAAACTGTATAAAAAATTCATACGAATCAGCAGGTTGTCTGTTAATAAATCTTTTACATTCATCTGTTGTAGAGAGGTATTTTCGTATAGGTATAAGATATCTATGAACTTGATGAATATTATTCTTTTGTATATTTTCTATAAAATTTCTATATAACTCTAAAAATTGTAATTGTGTTTGATTGGAAAAGTTTTCTAGAAAAGATTTTGAAAGAAAATACTCTTGAAATATAGGATTAATAAGTTGCAAAGCACTATTCATAAAACAAGAATTTCCTGTATTTCTTATCCCAGATATCATTATTATATAATAATTATATATTATATAATAATTGTTTATACTTGTTATAGTACTATGGGTATTCAAAAATCACCACATATTTATAAAAATTGTGGTACAATACAAAAAGCATCTTCTTTTTCTAGAAAATTGAATCCTAGAAGCAGAAGAAAAAAGTATTATACAGAAAAATCTACAAAAGATACTATTCACAATGGTCAAAGAAAATTATTACTTACAGAAATAGAATTTTTTTTACAAGAATATCATAAACTAGATAATCGTAAAAAAATATGTGTATATATTGGTGCTTCTACAGGACATGATAAAAGTCTTCATACATATACATTAGCCCAAATGTTTCCTGAATTTACCTTTCATTTGTATGATATTCATACTTTTTATCATAAGTTATACGAATTGCCAAATGTACAAATATTTCAAAGATATTTTACAGACAAAGATTCTATACAATATAAAGGTAAAAATGTATTTATGATTTCTGATATGCGAGACTTGGATATTGGTAATGCCAAAAATAAAGAAAATATTGGTAAACAAAATTCTATCGTTCAAGGGGATATGAAAATGCAAATGAAATTTTATCAAGATATGAAACCAAAAAGTGCTTTATTAAAATTTCGATTACCTTGGTTACCAGGTAAAACAACCTATTTGGATGGCGATATATATTATCAAGTGTGGCAAGGAAAGCATTCTGCGGAAACAAGACTTGTGCCAAATGGAAAAATGAAAGTGTATGACAATACAAGTTATGAAGAAAGACTATTTTATTTTAATACAGAAACAAGGTTTCGATATTATCCACATAATTATATATGTTATGGTCATTGTTATGATTGTATGAGCGAGATTTCTATTTTAGAACAATATGTTTTATTTCATAAAAAAAAATGTACTAAAAAAGATGTATGTTCTTTAGCGCAAATGATTACAAAAGAACTTAGTTTTTATACAGATAGAAAAATTTTTCATACAAAATTATCGAAATATACTATTTAATATGTATTATGTAGTATATAGTATATAGTATGTAATATTTTTAGTTTATAAAAATAGAATATTAACTATATAATAAATATTTACTACATATATACTAGATATACAATGTCTTACAAAGATGATTATAGTTCCTATACATTTACTATACCATCTTATAAAATATATGTAGAAAATCCCTATATAGAAATAGAAAGAACAAAAATATTACATTCTTTTTTACACACCTATATTCAAATTTTAAAAGACTATACAAGAATTGAAAAAAAACAAATAGAAATTCAAAAACAAATTTTATTATTTTTAGTGTATATTCATAATAAAAATACAGAAGATCCTGTTTTAATTTCGAGTGTAGGAGAAGATGTTCTAGAAAATATTTTTATGTTTTTAGAAAAAAAAGTTAGTAAAAAGGAATTACAAGAAATCGATACAAGACTAAAAAAAGAATGTACAAAAGCACTTAGTATAATGAAAAATATATCGTTTCCTACTACAAAAATTACAATACAGAAAGAAGAAAATAAGAAAAAAAGGGAAGTTATTCTTACACTAGACAATATAAGACACATTGTTCCTACAAAGTTGTACAATAAAACAAAAAAACAATTTACAAATCCAGATAAAGATTTTGATACTATTTTATTTTGCTTACTTATTCGATACAAAGCAATTTATAATTATAATACCATGCAACTTGCTGTTCCATATAACATATACGAAGTTTTGCATAAAAAGTATAATGTTTCCTTAGAATTATTTGGTTCTGCTTTTAATAAATATATGCCAAATTATGCTGGATTATTTTATGATTTGGAAAAAGACTTTGGATGTAGAGGAAACTTTATGAATATAGAACTAGAAAAAGGTTTTTATGTTTGTAATCCCCCATACGAAATATATTTAATTAAATTAACCTATGAAAAATTACTACAAACGTTAGATACAACAAAAGAAGTTACTATATTTAATGTGCTACCTGCTTGGAATAATATGTTTGCTAAAGATATTGAAAAACATTGTGATAAGAAAGAATTAAAACACTTTGATATATACAATATATATGATACTATTTTTTCTTCTAAATATCTTGTATACCATCGACTATATTGTAAAAAAAACTTTCCATTTTATCATTATTTAACAGATAAATATATACCTGCTACACATTGTCATGTTTTTATATTAAGTAATACCAAAGTAGATTTTACTTATATAGATACTGTATTACAACCATATAAACACTGTTTATCCTACAAGAAATAATACAATCATCTTTATAATATATTTAATACAATAATCTTTATAATATAATATATTTAATACTATTATATTATAAAATATACATGAAACACGCAAAATATGCGACATTTCATTTATTAATGAAACAAGTTGATAAATATTTTATAGGCGCTTGTATTTCTGGATATAGTTACAAAAAATATACAAATAACACTATAGATAATAATATTATGGTAGATGAAAATGTAACAGAAGAACAAAAAAAGAAATTACAAAAATATTTTGATAATGTTTTTCCTGTTCCATTATTAGCATATAATTCTAATTTTCCAGTAGAAACAAAAAAAATGAAGGAACGTTATGGTTCGTGGATACAATTTGCCACTACAAAATGGATGTCTCTTTGTTTTGACCAATATGAAAAAATTCTTTTTTGTGATATTGATACACTTGCTATGGATGATTATACAAACATTTTTTCTGTAAAAACACCGGCATGGACTTGTCATCATAAATCTTATATGGATAATAAAAAATTATCTACAATAATATCCACTGCTACAACAGGAAAAGAAATGACAAAAGAGTTTATTAAAACAATTTCAAGTAATACTTTACAAGATATATGTTCGTATAAGACTAAAAATAAATATTTTCCATTACCTGTAAATGCTAGTATGGTATTATTATCTCCAAGTAAAGATACATTTACAAATTTGTTTTCCTATATTAACAAAAATAGATTTATTAGAATGTTATCCTATATGAATGGTCCAGATGAAAATATATTATTTCAATATTTTGTATGTCATAGAAAACAAAAAGTATATCATCTTGGACTAGAATACCTTACTACAGAATGGAGATATAAAAAAAAACAAATAGCATACAAAAATGTTAAAAAACCAATTATTATGAACTATGATAGTACAGATAAACCCTGGATTAAAGTTATGTACGAAGAAGAAAAAATATGGGATACACTTAAAAAAGAAATGAAATTATAATTTTGTATTTGTATTTTTACGATTTGTAGTATTTTTACGATTTGTAGTATTTTTACGATTTGTAGTATTTCCAATACTTTGTAGTGGAAGTTTCCATAAACATAAGAATTTATCTTCTACTTTTTCGTCAAAACATTGTATAGCTGGTTCTAAACCAATTGGTTTGTGATACAAGTTTCGTAGATTGGTATATCCGGTTAATATATTTTTTTCAGAATCTTTTTCGTGAGAGCGAAGATAATTGGTTGCTAATAATAATTGAGCTCCAGAATTTGATATGTTTTGTAATCCTTGTATTGCTAAATCATTATTAATATGTTGTAATACATCTCTACATAATATTAAATCTACTTTTGGAATTTGGTCTTTTGTAAAATCAATTACTTGGAAACTATGTTTTTCCAAATCTTTTCTTTTTTTATTAATACCAATAATATATTCTGAAACATCACCACCATAATATGTTAGATTTGGTTTCATTTCTAACAATAAAGGCATCCATGTCATATCACCACACGCACAATCATACAAAGAAGTAACTTGGTATTTGTCAATAATAGAAGACAATATAGAAATAGTTTCTTTTGTCGCTTTTAATGTAGAACCTGATCCTGATAGTGGATTTTGTTTAATATTCCAGACTTGGTATTTGTATATATCATTAAATATTTGTCCTGTGGATTTTTTTTTATGTTGAATAGTATGAAAAACATTACTAAATGCGTCTATGAAATAATTATAATCTTCTTCGTTATATGTTTCTGTAATTTCTTTTGTTTCTAAACATTTTTTTATTTTTATAGATAAACTATTTGAATCAATATAATACACTAACAAATTACTTTTTTTGTATAAATATGCAGAATCTATAACATCTTCTAATTTTTTAGTTTCTTCAACATCTATTAAATAAGTAGCATCGGTAATCATTTCATTCATTGGAGGAGCATTCGTAGTTAGTATTCTAGATTGTAATACTCTTGTATCATAAATATGCTTACAATCATTTTGGTATAATGAAGGATATACAAATAAACCTATTTTATTTTGAATAAAATTCAATTCAAAAGAGGTCAAATTATCATACAAATAAATATTCATATACTTTTTTCCATTTTTGTAAAATGTATTACTTGGTGTAAAATTATATTTTTGTAAAAATACAGAAAGTTCTTTATCAAAAGCATTATTTTCTACTATTTTTTTGCATACAAATAATTTACAATCTGGATTTGTATCTACAAATCCTTTATTATCTATCCATGTTTTTAACAAGGATAATGTTCCTAATGTTGTATCAAGTCCTGCGAGATGTCCTACTAAACTAATATCCTTTTTCATAACAAGATTTTGTACATCCGAAAAATATTTTGTATATACTATTTCTCTTCGTAACGATATCTTGGAATATATATCAAAACCAAGTTTGTTTTTACATAAAACATAATCTATATATTTTACTTTTGTAGCATCATACTCTTCTAATTCATAAATATTTGGAATAAAAATGGTATATTCAGATTGTATATGTTGAATTGCTGCTGGATTAAGATTTCCTACAAATATTTTTACCAAAAAATACTTTTTTTTATGTTCTATAAAATTTTTTAAATGTGTAATAATACATTTATAATTACTTATTTTTTCAATAAGTAATTGTAAAGAATACGCTTTTTTTGGATACTTTGTAAGTATAAGACAATCCATATGTATCCAATTATACTATATATATAGTATATATCTAATATATAATTTACATATATTCTAACCTATAAACTTATATATTTACTATCTTCTTGGTAATATTGATGTCTATGTGTGTAATAAAAGATATTCCAAATAAGAATACCAATATGTTCTAAATATGTTTCCATAAAATCGATTGGAAATATAGTTTTTTTTTCTATAGTTTTTGTATATTTTTTAAAATTCTTACAAACTATATAAAAGTTTGTTCCATACCCATATCTACTTGGTTTGATAAAATATACATGTTGAAAGGATGTTATAAGTTGATATACAAGTTGTATTTCTGGAAATTGTATCCAAGGTAAAGGTATTTGAATAATCATATTTCCTTTTGGTTTTATAGTCCCTAGTGTTTTTTGTACATTTTCTAATACTTTTTTTGTTTTTTCTATAAATGTTTGGTTTGTATCTAAATCATATTGGAAGAATATATTTTGTATTTCTTTATCTGTATCATCTATAGTTGTATTTTTCTCAATAAGCATATCATAATACTCTTTTTGTTGACTCATAGTTGAAGTATATGCTTCAACTATATTTGGATCAGGAGATATATATTTTGTAGAAGTTGGTTTTTTCCATTCTAGTATAATTTCTTGATTTGAATGAAAATCTTCTTGTAGATATTTGTGAAAATCATTTACCAAATCTACACCTGTATCCAATTTCATACCAAACTCCTTTGCCCATAAAATACTAGATACAACTTGTGCTGTTGTAAATTTTTCTTTAAGAAATTCTTGCACTTTTTCTGGAGATTGTTTGATATCTATAAGCATTTTGTAATGTCGAATACGCTTTGTAAACCATATATCATTAAATTCTCGTATAAAGTCATACTCTTTGCTGTCTTCCGGTATAGCTAAAAATTCATAAATATATTTGTATATAAATCCAGGGATAAGAGGTTTTGTAATATAGTATTTTTCATTTTGTGTATTTTTTTCATTATTTCCGGTACTCCTATATTTTTCTTCATGCAAATTATAAATTTCTCCACCTGTTGGATCATATGTATATAATGTATCAAATATATCAAGTAATTCTTTTTTTCGTGAATCCGATATTCCTTGGTAATTATAGAAAATAATATATACCCCAGATTGTTTATATATATTTTGGCATTTTATCCTGTATAGATGAACTTTTTCAAAACACATTTTTCCTAATAAACATAAATCAGCTGTTGCTTTGGTTTGTGATATTTGTATATAAAATATATAATGTCCTCCCAGTTGTAAATGATGTAAGGCAAACAAAAATATAGAAAAGTGTAATTGGGTATTCATATGTTCTATAACTCTTGGAGTTATATTTGTAGTATTATTAGATAAATGATTATAAATAATATCTTGTTTTGTGGATTTAGAAGTAATAAATTCTTTTGTAATATAAGAATCTATGGTTGTTATATTATATCTTGTTGCTTTTTCCAATGTTTGTAAAATTTCTATCTGTTTTAAAAAATTATCCGAATAAGTATATTTTGGCATAAAATATTGTTGTAAATGATAATTTTTATCAGGATATTTATGAAGAATTGTATGTAAAAAAGATGGTTGAACATTAGAAGATAATTCTAAAATATTATTGGTAGAAGAGTTTATAAAAGGAAATGTATGACATAACTCGGTAGTAAAATATACATAAGAATTATTAATAGTAAATTCTAAAATAGCTTTTTTTAAACTTATTTGTATATTTGTTCTAAAAAACTTTTCCGTGATATAGTTGTATTTTTCAAAATATATACTATTTAACTGTATTTTTTTTATATTTAATAATAATTTATAATAAGTATGCATATAATCAAAAAAATCACTATTTCTTTTTAATAAATTGCTTTTATGAAATAATGTAAAAGTATCTTGAAATAATTGTATTTGTTTTTTTCCACCACCAGTTTGTACTTGTAATTGTTGTTCTCTTGTTAATTGTTCTAGTTCCAAAAACTTAATTCTAGATATTTTTCCTTCTAGAAAATTTTTAATATTTTCATTTTGAAGTTCTATAGATTGTGTAAAATAAAATTTTCTACCTGGAAGACCTGATACATAAATTCGTTTCGGTTCTGTGATTATATAAGGTATTTGTATAAACATTTTATCAAAATCTTTACTAAATTCTTCAAATGTACTATATAATTTTTTATCATAAAAATATGTAAAAAGTTCTTCTTTATTATATAAAGTTATACATAAAATATGATTATCTTGTATATCTTCTTCTCCAATATATAAAAATACATTACACTTATAATACCGAACTAATGAATTAAACTCATCATATGTTATATTCTTTCTTGGAAATAAAAACCCTTGTTCTATTGGTCTTCGTGAATTATCAATAATATCAAAATAAGATTTATACTCTTTTGACCAACGGTGATCTATTTTTTTTTGATTCTTTAAAAAAAAAAGGTTTTGAAAATCCATTTTATTTTTATTTATATAAGAAATAACTGTTATAGAGTATAATTTTTTTGTTTCTGTATAAATTTCATTATATTTCTTTTTCAAAGGATTTTTAGGAAATATTGATTCATCTTTAGGTAAAATAAACATAAAAGGAAATGGAATTTCACGATTTTTAATAGTTGTTGCTGTTGCATATTTATTTATTAAAATAGACCAATCTATTAGAGAACTATTCTTTTTAATATTTCTATAAAAAAAAGAAATTCTAAAATATTTTTTACAACTTCCATAAAATTTTCTTAAAAAACTAAAAGAATATTGTGTAATTTTATGTTGTTCTTTTTTTATTTTTTCTACATCATTTGGATATATAAAGTTAAGTATTTCTTTATAATATTTGAAATTATCTTCATCACAATCTTTTGATAGTATTCTTTTATTTGAATCACTATGATAAGTACATTCTTTATTAGGTAATTCATCATCTTTATAATCACAATCACCAAATTTTGTTATATTTGCAATTCTATCAATAAAATACTCAAAAATAAGATTTATTGCAAAAAAAGGTATATTTTCTTTTTCAGGTTTTTCTGGTAATATATCATATAAATCTTTTATTTTTTGTTTTATTATAATAATAAATTTATCTATTTCTTGTTGATTTTCTTGTTGATTTTTTAAATAATCTAATATTTCTTTTAATTTTTCTATATCAAGTGTGGTAGGGCATATCATAAGTTTATCTTTTTCATTTTGTTCTTTTCTTTCTTTTTCTTCTTTTGGTTCTACTTCTTCTGGTTCTTCATTTTGGGCATTATAGAATAAATTTTTTTCTTTTGGTTCTACTTCTTCTGGTTCTTCATTTTGGGCATTATAGAATAAATTTTTTTCTTTTGATTCTACTTCTTCTGGTTCTACTTCTTTTGGTTCTACTTCTTCTGGTTCTACTTCTTTTGGTTCTACTTCTTCTGGTTCTTCATTTCGGGTATTATAGAATAAATTTTTTTCTCCTGATTCTACTTCTCCTGGTTCTTTTTTTGTTGCATTATATAATAAATTTTTTTTATGTTTATTAATATAAATACTAAATATATTTTCACCAATAATAGTTTTATTTCCCCCTTTTTTATTAAAAGTATTATAAACTTTTTTAGGAAATAATGGCATAATTTTTTGTATTTCTTTTCTAATATCTAGTTTGTGATACCCTATTACAAAATCTCTTTTTACAAATTCTCCATTATCTCCTTTTTTCCAATAATATTCATCTCTATATATCTGATATAGTACAATTAAATCTTGAAAAACATTCGTAATAGATTTATATTTTTTTTGTATATCTTTACTTTTTTCTTTTAGTTTTTCTATTATATTTTCAAAATTATTTATATCATCTATTTCGGGAAAAAGTTCTTTATTTTCTTCAAAATCTATTTCATTCAAGAGTGTATATATATAATAAAAATTATCATCTTCAATTATTAGTTTTCCATTTTTATCATAACAAAAATTATAGAGTTCTCGAATTCTTTGTAAATAAAAGAAAATAAAACAATCCTTTGTATAATACTCATGGTCTAATTGACCAACCCATTGTGTCCCATCTGTTTTCTCTATAGTTTTTCCTTTTCTCCATCTATCAAATGCTTTATTAATATTTTCTTGGTTAATAATAGATATATCTTCTTTTTTTTCTCTCCATGTTTCCCATATTTTTTCTTTTTCTACATTTAAAATATCTTGTATAGGTAATATCGGATATCCAGAATATCGTATATTATCAATATGATGTAGATTACTTATAGTATGAAATGTATTATTTTTTATATTAGTGTTATTTCCTCCTATAATTTTTCTATTTTTTTCTGTATTTTTTTTTGTATTATCTTCTAAAAATGCATGAGATACTATATTTTTATTCATTTCACCCATGATTCTTAAAAAATCTTGATGAATTTCATCTAAATTCAAATCTATATTTGTTTCCAAAATAGGAGGAGTATCCTTATATTTTTCTGGAAAATCTAAAAAGTTTTTAATTATAAAAACAGGATAAGAAATCATAGTGGTATTATATTCTGTTTCAGAACCAGCTATTTTTTGAATAATATTATATTTTATATTATAATATAAAATAGTTATAAAAAGATTTTTATAATTATCAAAATTTTCTGTAAAATGTTTTTCTTTATAATCATTCGATATTGTATAATCCAAATATATAAATATATTTACAATAGGTATTGTACCTAACTCTTGTTTATTACTATCTTCTTTTTCTTTTTCTTCTTTTGGTTCTACTTCTGTTTTTACTTCTTCTGATTCAACTTCTTCCTCTTCTACTTCAATTTCTATGTTTCCTAACTTTTCCTTAGTACTATCTTCTTTTGATGTTAAGGTAAAAGGGTAAAATAATTTACAATACCCTACAACTTCATGTATTTTTTTATATAAACTTTGTTTTTCTGATAATTTTTTATAAAATGGACTATCCACCGATTCTGATCTTTTACAATCTTTTACAAAATCAATTTCTGTTCCTGCTTCTATATTTAATTGCGTAGCCCAACTTAAATTAATATGCATTAATGTTGGAAATTCGTCATTAGCAAATGTAGAAATAATAGGTTCATGGTCGGCTCCTACTTTATCTCCTTCTAATTCTGTTGAGATATTTTTATTTTGTAACTCCTGTGGAATTCGTTTATGTAGTGGTATATATTTGTTGCTTTTACTAAAATTTTTAAGTGTATATTCTTCTATAGCTGATATATATTTATTTGTAAACTTATCAAGTGTATTAAATGTAGTTTGTTCATATGTAGAGAATATATAATCGGCGTACATATGATACCCACCTTTAGGTGGTTTTTTTGGCAATTCATTACTATTCCAATTATTTTTACCTGTAAGGAAAGTTTCAGTATTTTCATTTTCTCCATCAAAAACAGTTTCATTTTCTTCATCAGTGTCCCATGTAGTTTTACCACCACCTGAAAATTCTTTTTTTGATAATTCATTACTATTCCATTTAATTGCTTCTTCTCTTTCTTGTATAAATTCTTTTTCCTTTCTACGATCAAATAAACCTTGTGCTTTTATAGTATTTCCTGATACATAAGCTTTTTGAGATTCAAATAATAATCTTCTAGGATAACAACATGTTATTGGTATATCATTTTTACCATCGCCCATATACAATTTTTTACCTAATATTGTAATACTTGGTTTTTCTTCTTCTTTTTTAATATATTTTCGTATAAGGCTTCCATAATGATCATTAAAATCTCCTGAAAATACAATGTTTTGTATATTAGTTATATTGTATTTTTTTATCTCCTCTTCTATATTATAAAATATTTTATTGTAAAATTCATCAATTTGTATAAATGTTTCCATTCTTTTATTTGGAAAATGAGCACATAATAATAAAATTTCTTTTTCTTTAGAATATAATACCAGTAATGGTCTATAATCATCTTCTGCTAAATTCATACCAAAAAGTTTTTCAAAATTATATTCGTCTTGATATTCTTTATTTATAATAATAATTACTTTTGCTACTTCTTCAGTATGTTCGAATAATGTATATTTTGTATCATCATTATCATAAATATGATCTATAAATATCTCTTTTGTATAATCAGTTGCTTCTACAATTGTAATAATATCAGGTTTATTTTCTTTCATATTTTTAATAATTCCTGCGAGTTTTGAAGTACATTTAGTGGAACTTGTATTTCCTTCTTCTATGAGTTTATCTGTATCAAATATATCACCATTTGTTCTTTCTTTAGAAGGTTCATTGGAAGGTATTTCTGGTCTACTAAATCTATTACTACCATCCATATTCTAAAACTATTACAATATATATATATTATACATATGTATATAAATTCTTATATAACTGTGAAAATTCTACATACAATGTTTCCACTTTCTTAAGCTGTAACAATGGGTCTTTTATAACTGTTTTTCTACCCTTAGGAATAATAAAATAGTTATTTCCTCGTGATTGTATTAATGTATCATACCCTAATTTGCTACAATAATGAAATATACTAAAAGAGTTTACAATACTTGGTGTAAATTTACATAATATGATTGGTTTGTATTTTTTAATAGTTTCCTTAGCTCCTTCTAATATCTTCATTTCCATATTTGTTATTTCTATTTTGATAAGACCAACCTGTTCTATTTGTAAATCATCTATTGTTTGAACTTCAACCTTTGTATCTACATTAAAGTCAAATATAGTATATTTTGTTTTATTAAATAATATATTTTTTAAATATAAATTATCTTTTTTGTTTCCAAGTGCGGTGTTAGATACAATAATATTATCTATATTATTTCTTTTAATATTATATTCTAATAATTTGTAAATATCTTTAATTGGTTCAAAAGAATACACTTTTTCAACCATTCTTGATAAAGGTATTGTAACCGTTCCAATATTAGAACCTACATCTATTGCTATATCATTTTTTCTCATATAGGAATGTAAAACTATCAAGTTAATACGTTCGAATAATTCACCCTTATTAATTCTTTTTTGGATAAATATACTATTGTGTAAAGTCCTATAAAAATAAATTTTTGAATATACAAATTCATTATAATTACTTCCATATACAAACTCTATAGTATCATTAGGAATTTTTTTCTTAATACTACTAATAAATTGATTTGTAATTAATGTTAATAATACATTTTTATATTTTTCTAAAATATTTGCAAAATCTGTTTGAACAACAAGTAATAAATAGTCATATAAAGATTTTTTAATAGAATCTATTTTTTCATAATTATATTCTATATTTTTATTACTTTCTAAAATAGAATTATATTTTTTATCTGTTTCTGTAATATTTTTAATATACTTATTCATATTAATACTTATAGAAATATCTTCATCTTTTGTTTCTTCATATGAAATATATTCTCTTGTATAAAAATCTTGAAAATATTTCCAGTTTGTAAAAATAGTATTATGTACCGGTGTATTAACTGTAAACTTTTTACCGTATTCTTGTAATACCGCAAATAGATTATTTCCAGATTTTTCATAATATACAATTGTATACCCAAATTCTTCTAGCAATTTCTTATATGATAAAGAAGAAGCATCAAAATAATCTGTTCCTTCAGAACGATAATCTTCATTATATACAACTATTTTGTCTTCTTTTGGATCAATATACGAATTGTATTGTGTAACAATAATTCGTGGCTTATATCCTAATTGTAATATTTTTTTAAGAATGTAAAAATTATTATAATTTACATGAAGAGATAGTAAATCAAATTCTTTAGGTATATCGTATTTTGTAAAAATAAAAGAAGTGTTATTATAATGAAAAAATTCTGTATATAAATTTTCTTTAATATTCGCATATATGTCATCGAATAATATTCCTTTCCAACCTTTTTTTTCAATAAGATATTTGGTATTTCTTTCTGTTCCGTCATATACTCTTGATTCTACATAAAATTTATCTTTTTCTGTAATTACTTTACATATTTTTTCCAGTATACCATCTTCACCATTTTGAGAAAATATTTTATTTTCAAACGTAGATAAATCCATTGTATATCTACTATATATCTACTATATACAATAGTGTAATAATTTTTACCATTTTGGTTTTACATATTTATAAAGATTCTTGTAAGAAGAGAATCCTTTTATTGTTTTTACTTTTTGTAATGTTCCTAATAACTTTTCTTGTACACATATTTTACCAGGTGGTATTAAGAAAAAGTCTTCCCAATTAGATTCAATAACTGTATCATATCCTAATATATTACAAAAAGAAATTATATCAAACTCTACAACTTCTTTGGATAAATTCATACTTTTTTTCATATCTTCTGTAACAGTTTGCCAATTTTTTTCAAAAATAATAATAGGTTTATGTTTTGTAATAGTTTTTTGTGCTCCATAAAATACTAAATTTTCTGCTCCTTCTGTATCTACTTTTATAAAATCTACTTTTTTTAATTGTAATGAATCAATAGTTATCATTTGTACATATTGACCATCCAACCCTAACTGAATTGCTCCGTAATTAAATTTTACTTTTGTATTTTGTATAGATTTTATAGATTTTTTATATTTTTCTTCTGGATTAATATCTATTACAGAATTAGATAATCTTGTTATTCTATTTGTATGGCCTACAGCATTATTATATAATATAATATTATTTCGTGTATTTTGTTTTTTATTATACGATAAAACATCAAAGGTTTTTACAAAAGGTTCAAAAGATACAACTTCTTTTACAAATGTAGAAATAGGAATAGTCATAGAACCTATATTTGCCCCAATATCTAAGAAAATATCTTTTTCTGTAGCATAGGATTCTACAATAAATGTATTATATACTTCATACAAAAATCCTTTTTGCATTTTTTGGTATATAACTGTATCATTTGCATGTGTCGTCATCTGTAGTGGTAATTCTTTATATTGGACTTGAAATGTTTCTATATTTTCTGGAACTTCTATTTTTTCTTTTTGAAACCTAATTTTACAATTTTTCCATAAGGTTTCTACTATCGGATATTCCATAGGAATACTATCCAAGGGTACATATCTACATATATTTTCTATAGAACTATATTGGTAATGGTTGTATGTATAAGAGGAAGCTTCTTCATATGTTAGATAATGTCTATTATGTTTATCAGGAGGATGACCTTTTGTATTTCTAAAACCATAATTTGGTTCTCTGTATATTTTTTCTATATTTCCATAATTCAGAAATGATTCTGGATTACAGGAATTATGAACAAAAAAAGAATTTACACCCATTTTTTCACAATATACAAGTGTATAATTATGTTTTTTACATAATGTATGTATACAATATAAAGAAGCATTAAAATAATTGCTTCTATTGTATAACCACATATATTTTGGGTCATATACTACAACTTTATCTTCTAGTCCTAAAGAAGCATTATACTCCATACAAATAACTCTTGGTGTATATGTTTGTAATATTTCTTTTAGAACATACCAATCATTATAATCAATATCTATACTTAATAAATCAAATGTAATTGGAACTTTATATTTTGTAAAGAGCATACTTATATTTTCTGCTGTAATATATTCTTTTTGTAATTGTATTTGTTTGTTTTCATACCCCCCGTCCATTAGTAATCCACTCCATCCTTTTTCTTGTAAATATCGTGTATTTCTTTCTTGTCCATCTTCTACGCCAAACTCTACATACATAGAATTTGTTTTTCCAATAACTTCAAATATTTTTTCTAATACACCATCTTCTCCATTCTGAGAATACACTTTTTTTTCAAAGTTATATAAATTAGTCGGTTTTGTATTTTGTATATTTTTTGTATTTTTTTGTATTTTTTGTATTTTTTGTATAAAGGTTGTAAGAGTATTATAAAAGTATATAATATCTTTTTCAAATTGTTTTCTATTTTCTTCTCCTACATTACTTGGATATACATGTAATACTTTTTCTATTTTTTTTGCTAAATCTTTTTTATCAATAAAAGAAACTTCTATTCCTGTATCATATTGATACTGTATATTCATTACTTTTTTTGCATTTTCTTTTTTTTCAACCTGTATAAGAAATGATGGGTCTTGTATAAGTTCATTCATAGAAGGAGCATTTGTTGTAAGTATAACTGCTTTTTTAGCTCTTGCTTCATTAATATAGTGTCCGTATCCTTCAATCATAGAAGGACATATGTGAATACCTACTTGATTTGTTAATACACTATATTCTTTATCTGATAAAAATTCATGTATAGTTATATTTTTATATACGTATGTATCTTCTTTTTTTGTAAAAATACTTTCTACATATTTTTGTAAATCTCTGTCTATTTGACTCCATAATGAAAATTTTTTGACAACAACTAACTGAATATCCTTATGTATATCTAGAAAACAATTATTTTCTATCCAGCATTCTAGAACAGCTTTTGTATTTTTATAAGGTGATATCCCAGAAAAATGTCCTACTGTATATGTATCTTTTTCTATTTCTGGTCGAAGGTCATCTACGGAAGCAAATTTTGTATATATTGCGTTAGAAATAGGTTTGAAATAATTATAGACTTGTTTTGTTTTACAAAAAACATATTGTATATTTTTCATATTTTCCATATCCCATTCAACAATTTGTTCTATATTGGGAACAAAAATAGAATATGTATATTGTATATCTTTAAAATACGAAGGTATAATGTGTTCAATAAAAATAAGAAATGTATATGTGTTTTGTGGTAAAGATTTTTTATAATAATGAATGTCTGTTTGAATATGATTTTTTTCTAAAAATACCTGTAAAATAGAAGCATCTCTCAACAATCCAATGGTTGTATTTTGTATTATTATAATACAATTCATTATCTATATATAATATAGGAATATATATAGATAATGATTATTTCTACAGAAGTTAAAAGACCCCTGTATTCTTTAATAGAAAATATAGAAAACACAATAGAAGGTAATGTACAGACTGCTTTTACATTTCATGGAACATCTGCAAATCTAGATAAACCTTTCTGTATATCGGATATTGATGTAGAATATTGGATGCGATATTATAATACATTAGAAAGTAAAAAAGCGTTATTTGAAGAATATAAAAGAGTGTTTACTATTCTTATGAAAAAAATGATGTTTGTAAAAATGTTAGCAGGTGTAGATCAACGATTTGTATTTACTCATAGAATCAGAAAAAATGGAGAAGTACAAGATTATGATGCTTCTACAATACGAAAACGATTTCAAACATTATACAAAGATACAGTAATTACAAAAAAAGAATTGAATGAATTATTAGGTTATGTAGTAGAAAAACCGAATATGGTACAATTTATGAAACTTGCGAATTATATAGATACATATAAAAATATACAATGGGAAAGTAATGAAATACAAGTTGGTAAGAAAATATATAGAGGTAAAACATTTACATTATTTGATATTTTTATAGAGGATGCTTTTAAAACAACATTTGTATATGAGATTTTGAAAAATACATATGTTTTATTTGAACTTGTATTTCATATATGTTCTTTACCTTCTCATATTCCAAATATTCGTGTTTCTAGAAAAAAACAATATACATTTTTAACATCAAATGCGACATTATATGGAGAAAAACCAAGAAATTCAACCTATTATTTTTATGAAACTATATTTCGTAATTATGTAAAAGGTAACTATTTTAAAGTAATTAAGAGAATACGAAGTCTTTTGGGAGAAGCATATTTCCAACCAAATGCTATAAATACTATTGACGATGAATTAAATAGAGAACTTAAAAATCCAAAACATAGAACATTATTATATGGCGTAAGAACAGAAATACAACTTTTTACAAAAAGTTCTAATTTACCTTGTTTTAATCAATTAAAAAATCGTTTAGAAATACTACTACTTATTTTTAATACTATTTCTACAAAAAAATACAAAATACTTGTAGAAGAATTATACAAAGATATGAAAGAAAGTTGTGGATATACATCTAAATCTATACAGAAAATACAAAGCAAAAAAAATATAGAAACGTTATATAAAGAAATATCGGACCATATGAATACTATGGCAAAACCATACCTTATAAGATTTTCCGATATATTACAAGATATATTACCTTACAAATTACCAAAAATTACTTAAAATACATCATTAAGATTTACTTAAAATACATCATTAAGATTTACTTAAAATACATCATCATACCAACACCATGATACCCAGCAGTAAATACTGCCAATACTCCTACTATAGCATATATACTTGGATTAGATTTCTTTTTATAATACGCAATATATAATAATAAAGGAACAATAAGAAGAATATGCATTCCATATATAATCATTTGTTTTCTAGATGTAGATAATTCTTTGTTTTTTTCAGAAGATTCACTCGGTACATTTTCAGGTGGTTTTAGTTTTCCAGTCAAAGAATACTTGCCTCTTTCTAATGGAACCAATTTACAGTCAAAATAGTAATCATACCAAGCCATGGCAACATAAGCGATTACAAAAATAATAAACAAACTTAGATACAAGAAATATGGATTTGTAAAATTAGGTTTGTATACAAACAAAATCATACAAATAATAGAAAATACAATACACTTTTCATTAAATACAAAAGGTTTTCCAAATAATCCACCCGCCATAATATATATTATAATACTATAATAATAATAATAATAATAATATTGTAAAAATAATACAATACTATAATAATATTGTAAAACTATATAATACTATAATAGTATGAGGGTATATATTCCTATTATTTCTTCTATATTATTTTTTTTTGCTTTTATATCAAATGCTATATATGCAATATCAAGAATGTTGTATACAAGGAAAGCGCAAGAAATTATTTGTAAAAAACATGTACAATTTTCAAATATAGACCATCTATTTTTACTAGTAAGTCATATTTCTATTGCATTTGTTATGTTGATACGAACTGGTATTCACTTAACTGGTACTATTCTTATCAGTGTAATTGGTTCTATCTCCCATTTTTCATTATGTATATCAAAAATGATACATATGTATCAAGAGAAAACATATAATATAATGGATATATTATTTGTAGTAGGTCAATTTGGAATGATATATATATATTGTATTGAACATATTACGGAAGACATTCGAAAAATGACATGGAAACAAAGACATATTATTCCTTATACATTTATAATACTTGGTATTTGCAATATATATAATTACTATATAAAAGAAGAAGATGAACATACATCTATTTCTATAAGTAATTTGTTGGTAGCAGGTGTATATATAGGATTACTTGTATTATTTGGATTACATTACAAGTATTATAGATATATTAGTATTTTTTAATTTTTTATGAGATTGTAATTTTCTTATAATTTTCTATATTTTTATTATCATTTGTTCTTTCTAATATAACAAATACAACATATTTTTGAAAAATATACAAATGTATTTTTTTACTAAAACGTCCATACTTAAATAATGAAAAGAAGTCATAATTAAAAGGAACTTTACAAACGACTGCTTTACATTTACCTTGTAACATATCAATTACTTTAACCAAAGGATACTTTCCAAGGGATAAAGGAATATTTCGTTTTGTTTTATACCCCAAACCACCCCAAGGTGGGTCTAAGAATACAACATCTTGTTTCAGTTTTGGTATCATTTCTATAAAATCTTTGTGATATGTCTCTATATTTTTCAATTTGTATACATTAATATTATTCACAAGAATGTATAAATACAAAAACTCGTCCAGAAAGTTTCTGTAGAAATACTAACCTTGTTTTTGAAAAAACATAAAACTTGGTTAATTAGTTGTTTTTACTAAAGGGTTAAACATTAAAGTTTTGTCCTATTTTATATTTCCAAGAGTGTAAATACGCAAAAATGTAAATAAAAACTATAACTATTAATTATAATATGAAATATATAGTAGCATTTGATGTATTTAAAAAACAACATATATTAGATATTTTTAATAAAATAAAAAAAAAATTTAGACTAAATATAATATTCACTGATGATAAAATAAGACACTATAATGGGACTATGAATGATAGTAATATTACATATACAAGTAATTTATCATTTAATACTGAGATATTAACCGAATATTTCATTGAGGATATCCGAATTAAATGTAAAAATATTAATTTTACTTGTTCTCCATATGATTTTTACATTCAAAATAAAAAAATAATTAATAAAGAATATTTATTTTTATTGAAAAAATTAAAAGTTAAAAAATCAGAAAAAAAAAAAAAATATTTTCTTTTTAAAAATTTAATTAAAAGAAAATTAAAAAGGGATTGTGATACATTTCCTATTTTTGTTATATTATCTATATATTGTACTTTTAAACCGAGAGATGTTTTAGACATGTCATCTGGTTGGGGAGATAGATTAATGGGTGCTATGATATATAATAATTGTAATTATACTGGGGTTGATCCTAACAGTATGCTTCATCCCCGATATATTAAAATGATTGAAACATTTAGGACGAAAAGTGAACATAAGTATGAGATGCTGGAGTCTTCGTTTGAAAATGTTATATTAAAAAAAAAATATGATCTTATGTTTTCATGTCCACCATATTTTATTACAGAAGAATATTCAGATGACAAAAATCAATCATTTTTGAAATATTCAAATAATTTAGATATGTGGTTAAGTAAGTTTATGTATAAAAGTATAGATAAGATATGGACTCATTTAAAAACAGGAGGATTTCTTGTTATAGTAATTAATGATACTCGTATAAAAAATAAAATTATATTTTACACACAACGAATTATTAATTATATATTAAAAAAGAAGGGTTCTAAGTTTATAAATATGTTAAAATACAAAACAGATAATACAATTCAACCGATATGGTGCTTTCAAAAAATATTCCCGATCAAAAAAACAATATTTGATAAACCTTTTTATATTAATACTTTTACACAGAATAATAGAAAGTTTAATGTGATTAGAGAGGATTTTCTTATTGGTGGTTCAAAACAGAGGATAATGAGTGATATTATTTCATCAATTAAAAATAAAAATTTATTTTATAGAGGACATGTTAATGGATACGCACAACTTGCATTAGCATATGGATGTTTTATAAAAGATAAACAATGTCATCTTATATTAAATAAACAACCAAATAAAGAATTATATATTATAACTAAAATTTCAAAAATATTTGGAGCAATTATTCATGAAATTGATAAGCCCATAAATGATAAAGATGAAGAAAATAAAATTAATAATATATTAAATAAGTATTCAGATACTTATGTTTTTCCACTTGGATTTCATTCTAAAAAAGCTATAAAAATATATAAAAAGGTATTAGTAAAATTAAAAAAAAATATAGGCGATATAAAAAGATTATGGATTGTTGCTTCATCTGGTATAATTGTTGATTCTTTAATGGAAATTTTCAAAAAAACTTTTTTTAATGTGGTATTTATTGGACATGTTCCAGATGATTATTTTTTAAATAAAAGAATTAAAGTTTACAAAGCCCCTCAATATTTTAGAGAACACACTTCTATTGTATCACCGTATAGGAGTGAATTATCATTTGATGGTAAGATTTGGCAATTTATAATTAAAGATGGGATAGATAATGATTTTATATTTAACGTCGGTGGATTATTCTAAATAACACATTTTGTTTACATATTTTTTTAATAAATCTTGTATATAAGTTCATATTCACTTCCATATTTTTTTGTAATTTTTTTTTTGTGTATTGTAAAACCAAGACCAGTATAACATTTTAATGCGTATGGATTATTTATATTTACATCTAATTTTATATATGAATCTTTTATATTTTTTTTTTTGAGATAATTAATAGTAAAATTTATTATTTTCTTACAAAATCCTTTATTTCTAAATTTAATTAATGTATAAACATTTGATATGTAAAATTTGTTTTTATTTATGTTTACAGTTAAAGACCCTCCATATTTGTTGTTAAATAATATCAATATTATAATATTTTTTGGATCTATTATTTTTTTTTTTAATTTTTTAATATTTATAGTTAATTCTTTGTTTTCAGAGTTATTTTCATATATTTTACTTAATATATTGAATTTTTTATTTATTGAATTATTTAATATCATATAATTATATTTTATTCTTCTATTTGTGGTTTTATTATTATTTTCTATATTTATTTTGAACATTTGTTTTTGTTTTTGTTTTTGTTCTTGTTTTTGTTCTTCTGAAATAGTTCCACCTATACCCGATTTAATATAATTTTTATTTCTGTAATTCAATAACATATATATTTATATAATATATATAAGTATTACAATTTAACTTTTTTATAGTTTTCTATATTTTTATTATCTTCTGTTCTTTCTAATATAACAAATACAACATATTTTTGAAAAATATACAAATGTATTTTTTTACTAAAACGTCCATACTTAAATAATGAAAAGAAGTCATAATTAAAAGGAACTTTACAAACGACTGCTTTACATTTACCTTGTAACATATCAATTACTTTAACCAAAGGATACTTTCCAAGGAATAAAGGAATATTTCGTTTTGTTTTATAGGATGGACTACACCAATGTGGATCTAAGAATACAACATCTTGTTTCAGTTTTGGTATCATTTCTATAAAATCTTTGTGATATGTCTCTATATTTTTCAATTTGTATACATTAATATTATTTACAAGAATATCATATTCTTTTTTACTAATTTCTACAGCCTGTACTTTTTTAAATTGTAATCCAAATGCTATTGTATTTCCACCATTATTTGCTGTTCCATCGGTAATAGTAATGTCTTTTCCAAAATACGATTCAATAATATCTGCTGTTTTTGTAGCGTCTTCTTTATGTGTTACAGAATAGGACCCTTGTTCGCTTATCTGTAGTTTTGACTTGTTGATATTATTTTTATTGCTATACAAGTTCCCTATTTTTTGATATATTGCTATATATGTATTATCATATGCTTTTGTAGGAATATATTTAATTCCATAAAAACTTGAAAAAAAAGTATTCCATGTGTCCAGGCTTTTATAATTAGAATAGAATTCTTTTTGGTATGTATCAAAATCTATTGTTTGTGAGACTACAGTATCATATAACATATGTTGAATATCTACTAACTCATTAAATTTTGTATTAGGAGAATTATGTTCTTGTAAAATAATATATCCATCGTCCGATAATATTCTATAAAATTCTTGTATAATAGTGTGAATTTCTGTATCTGGAATATGATGAAGTGTATGTGATGTTAGAATACATTGAATAGATTTATCAGGTAATGACTTCATATCCTTCATAAATGTAACCTTGTTATTTCTTTTCCATTTTTTACCAACCCATTCATCAATATCCACACAATACACATTTTTTGCTTTTATATGAGAACCAAAATAATAAGACATATCACAAGACCCTCCTCCAAAATCTACAAATGAATCTATATTTTTAGGTATATAATTTTTTACAAGAGTGTATATTTTATACGCTCTTCTTTCATTAGATTCTGTAGAATATAAATTTTTTTGTATTCCATATTTTTTTTGTAATATTGCTAGTTTTTCAATAGATTGTTTTGTATTTGTATTAGACCAAGAGTCTTGTATTTCTTCTTTGGTATAATTCCCATACCTTTTTAGAATATTGTGTATAAATTGAATCTTATTCATACAGATTATAATATACTATAAAGTGTATATAATATTATATATATATATAGTTTATAGTTTGTATATTTCCAAGTCGTATATTATGTATCTTCAATATAGAAATAAGAATTATACAAAATATGGTATGTATGGAGGTATTGGTAATAATAGTAAAGAAATCAAACCTTCGCAAAATGGAGGATTGGTTTCAACAATTGAAGTAAAAAAAATAATAAAGTATATTTCAGATAAAAATCTTGTTACAGAATTTTTTAATAAAAGTCTTGATTTGAAAAAAAGAGAAGAAAAAAAACATTTTGATTTACAAATAAATAAAAAATTAAAATATACCATAAGTTTATTATTAAATAATTATGAATATTTAAATCCGGTTTCAATAACTTTTAATAAAGATGATAATACTAAAAATATTATAACAAAAATAAAAACAAGAGAAGAGTCAACAAATCCACTTTGGAAAATATCTAAAATAGTCATGTTTTTTGACAAAAAAGCAGATGTTACTATATTACAATATCAAAATATATCAAGATATTTTTTATTTTACTACGAAGTTATATATAAAAATATAAACATTAAAAATAAAGATATTCTTGATGTTTCTTCAAGATTAGGTCCCACAGAATGTATTTATTTTTTACATAAAAGAGATAACATCCCAATAAAATCAAATGATTTCATGTATCTAAAATGTAATATTTATGGAAACCAAATAGAAGAACAAGATACTATAAATACATTATATAAAAGAATAGATCCTTCTTTTACTTATAAAACAATACAAAAATTTCCTAATTATGAAGAGTTTTCATTATATTTTTATAAAAAATATGATATTATTTTTTTAACTCCAATGTTTTCAAGATACGACTTTGGATATTTTTGGGAACATGCAAATACTCAATCTAATATAACCTTTATTATACAATGTCTTCAATATCTTCATAAAAAGGGAACACTTGTATTAAGATTAACAGGACTAAAAACATTATTTAATATAGATTGTGTTTATCTACTAGATACATATTTTGAAAACGTTTCTATATATGAACCAGATTCTATTGAAGACGGAACTAAAACATATGCTTTTATTATTTGTAAAAATTTTAAGGGTATTTCAAAACAAGATATTACAAAATATAATAAATTAATTGATCATATGTACAATTATGATAATACAGGTGGTAGTAAATTCAATATTCTTGATAAGGAACAAAGAAAAGAATATGGTGTAACAAAAGAAATTACAGAAAAAGAGTTATATTACTATACAAGAATATTCTCTGATACAATTCGAAATACAAAAAAGTACAAAAAAGTATATGAAATGTGTATAGAGTATAATAAGAATACATATTCCAAATTATGTAATTTTTATGAAAAAGAATATTTTTATATGGAAGATATTGTAAATAATAATCAAAAGGTACTACAAGAATTAAAAAGAAAACAACTTGTTGATTCTATTCAGTACGCAGAAAAGTATGATTTATCTATAAAACCTATTATATCTATAGATAAAACAAAAAAAGATATATTTCAATCTTTATTGAAAAGAATTCAAGAAAAACATACTTCATTACATTATACCTTTTCTGTTCCATTAGAAAGATATTCTATAAAAAAATATGTAATAGAGAACCCCGAACTACTATCAAAATTCACAAACAAGTATGATTATTTATATATGATTATGGACACAAGAGATAAAGGACAATATGGGGAATATTCCTACTACTTAAAATTTTATAGAAACTTTCATGTAGATATAAACTCTCAATACAATACAAAAGGATTCACACAAGCAGGGCTTAAATTATATGAAATATTACAATCTATTTCGTTAGTACCTAATAAAAAAACGTTAAATTCTTTTCATCTTTGTGAATTACCAGGGTCTTTTATATTTTCTTTAGATTATTTTATCCAAACACAAAATATTCAAGAATGGGACTGGATATCTCAGTCTCTCAAAACTGGATTTAAAGACGAATATCATTTGGTAAGAGATTTTCCAGAACATTGGGATTTTGGAAAAACAAAAGATGGTGATATTACAAATATACAAAATATAGAACATTATATACAATCCAAAAAATTACATAATGCTGATATTATTACATCCGATTGTGGACTATCTAGAGAATTTATGGATAAAACAAACCAACTATTTTTTGCGAGTATTATGATTGTATTAAGTGGATCCAAAAAAGGAGCAAATTATATTCAAAAAATATATGTACCATTAAATAATTTATTATTATCTTTACTTTATATTTGTTTTTCACATTATAAAGAAGTATTTTTTTATAAACCAGTAGTAAATCAATATAGTGGGGAAATGTACTTTGTATGTAAAGACTTTCAAGGTATTACCAAATCAAAAAAAGATTCTTTACTTAAAACATATAAAGGTATTACTGATTTTAATGAAGAAAATATATCATTAGTAAAAAACTTCTCAAGTGAATTTCTTAATAAAGTTGAAGAAGGTTTAATGTTATTTTTAGATAAATTATATAAAAATACAGAATTAAGTTTAGATGTAAGTGACTTTTTTTCGTATACAAAAAATCAGAAATTCAAAAAAGAATTTTTATCAATTATAAAAGAAGAAAAAAAGAAAAAAAGAAAAGAATGGAAAAGAAACTATTTTATGTAAACATATATATTATATATTATTCTCGTGAAATTGTATTGTTTGGCAACAATTCTGTAATCATATTTCGAATCTTTTCAATCGATTCAGGTTGTGCGGCAATGTTTCCACAAGTAATTAATACTCTGTCATCTGGATTTCCTCCTACAAATTCTCCAAATGACCAAGTGCCATTTGGAGAATTTGTGTATCGTTGAAAATATGTTTGAATATTACCTTTATAATACACAATTAGATAATCTCTATTATACTGGTCTGTACCACGAGATACATAATATTGCAAATCGTCAGGTTTTACACCATCTATATAATCTGTGAGACCAACCCAATTGTTTTGATGTTCTATATAAGGAATATCGTTCCAAGACACTCCATCTGGCATAACATCTTCGCGAAAATTTGTTGATTGTGTGTTTCCCATACTTGTTTTTTCTTTATATGATAAGAAATATAAAAGATAATATTCAATTTTTATTCTATAAAAAAAAAATTGACACAGAGAGGGGGAAGGACATTATGTTACTATTTTTAACAGTTCTTTTTTGCGCGATCCTCGAGTAAAAGAAAGAACTATAGGAACTACTATGGCAGATTCTAAGTCGTCCAAAGATATTGAACTTCAAGAGACAGAAGAGCGTGAATTTCACGAAACCTTTTGCAATGGAAGTCCTGGTTGCCAACACCCTGGGTGTGCGGAAAGAAGAGTGCAGGAGATGGATGATGCAATCTCCATAGCTTATTCGTCCGATGATGAATACGAGGAAACGTCCCAAGAAAATCTTTACGAGGAGCCTGGAACTGTGTGCCAAGATACATGTCTAAATTGCAAAGCAAACCCCTCCAAGGATGGAGTATGCATATGTCGCGAGGGTGATTCGGAGTAAAACTTTACTCACCGCCTAAAGCTGTTCGAGAAGCTTCTCCCCGTGTTCGCGCTTAGCACCGATGCGAGTGTTGAACCACCAAAAATAGTTTTTTCAAAAGTTGTAAATGCTTTATCATTTTGGTACCAGAATCTATCTCCATTTCTTGCTCGTAAAAATTGGTCTTTCATAATTTCTAAAATAAGTTCTCCTGCTTCTGATCCGGGAACATGATCTTCACATAACGCACCAATCCATGGATCAATATCATTTGGAGTATCATACAAATTTTCTAATTTTGAAACTAGTTCCGTATTGCTAGAAATTTGAGAAAAAGTTTTTTCTGTAAGTCCATATGCTTTACGAACAGCATTATATCCAGGTATTCCATGACCTCTACCTCTTTGGATATTTAAGGTTGCTAAATCTAATAAATGAGAATTTGTTGGGGGTCCAAATAAGAAATTACGGACATCGTCTATAATTTGATGGTCTATCTTTTTCATTAATGTTTTTGTAGCACCTACAAGCAACTCATCCACACCATGTTCTTGAATATAACTTGGTGTAAAAAAAGCGTCTTTGAGTAAAATAGTATTTTTTGAGTCTTCTCCTACTTGAATAGTAGAAGAGAGCATACTATGACCTAACCGAAAACCAATTGTAGAAAATTCTGTTGTTACACCAGCATCTATTGTAGTATCATATTTTGAGTATGTTTCAAACATATTTGAACCAAATATAGCTGGTAAAAATTCTTCATAGGTAATTTTTTGAATAATCGCATTTACAATTCTTCTTGCTTTTTGAAAAATTACATCATCACGACCTTGTAATGTTGGGTCATTTTGCACTAATATATCACATATACGATTATGTTCTCGAACAAATATAGTGTGAATAGAAGTCAAAAGGATATTTTCATTAGAACGAACGTCACCGGCTACAAATAATGTTTTTGAATCTTGTCCCGGTAATCCACCATTTGGTAATCCACTAGTATTTTTATGCATAATTGTTTCTTTATTGTCTGATAAAGAGTATTTTAGCTTACCAGAACCATCTAATTTTCGTAATTCTAAGTTTCTTTGTAATGTAGCACCATATACATTTGTTGAGTCCATATACGAAGAAATCACATTAGGATGTTCCCTTGGTTCTGAATTTTCTACACTTTTCGATCTATGAAAAAAAATAGTTCTTCCTTTATATTCTTCATTAGGGTCATTATCATCTGTGGTAATATATGCTTTTTCTTCCTTATTATCTGGTGTTAAATCAAGTTCATGATCTACAAATTGTCCCCATACCCATATCATATCAGTTAGCCCGCTTTTATTTTTTACTAGATTTGTAGCTTTACATATAGAATTACTAATTACACGAGGATTTGGGTTTTTTGTTCCACGAACAGATAATGTGCTTTTTCCATCGGCATACATACTGGGTGCTTTTCGTAATAATGCTGTATTTGATGACCCCCAAAGCTTGTTTTGAATATTATTTCCGTATCCATCAAAAGAACTGGGTTCTACAAATTCTTTCTTTACTATATTTTCTAATTCATCATATTTTTTGTCCATGGTATCATATTGTGTATCTAATGTTTTCAAATGTTCTTCCATTTTATACATTTCATCTTGTGTATTTACCAACAAAGCATCATTTCTTCTTATTCTTCCGCCAAATATATTTAATACATTTGCCAATGATGTCATGCTTATTTATGTATTATATACTTTTATAGTATATTTTTATTTACTGTATTCATATAATATTATAAAAAATTGAATAATATTTTATTAATTTTTATAATATTACTAAAAAGTTGCTCATACTACAAAATGAACAATTTATTCTATTCTCCAATTGCTACATCACCGCAAAATATGAGAAACTTGGAAAACTTGCAGATAATTCAATACCAATATAACCAGCAACATCAACATCAAGTGTGTCAGCAATATGGGCGTTATCCACAACAAGTGCAACCAAAAATGGTATGGAGACAATATTATAGAGAGAATGTATTACAAAATGTAATCCGAGCAAAATGGGTATTACAAGATATTCTTTTACAACAAACAAAAATACGTCTTATGAATACAGGGTTTGTTTCGGAACAGGAAGAAGGTTTGTGTCAAACATTAGAACAAACAAATCTTCGAAATACTGCGATTCGTTCATGTGTATTTTTGTTTGAGTAACAAAATTATAGTAAAAAAAATTATAGTAAAAAAAATTATAGTCAAACATCTTGTAACCCACGAAAGTGGTATCGAAATTTCCATAGTTTTTGTTTATGTTTTTTTAGGAATTGATAATACAATGTATTCCATGTATCGCACCAAGTATCTTTTTTATAATTACTCATTTTTACTATATAATTACTAGAAGATACATATGGTTTTCTCATAGTTTTACCACCTGTTACAAAAAAAACCATATCATACACATTTTGATACATAACCCATTCATAACTATCACAACTAAATTCCATAAACCATCGAAATCCTTCTTTTTCATTAATTCCTGATAAGTTCATATAATTTCCAATAACCATTAATCGTTCTATATGATGTAGATACCCATTATCAAAAGCATTTTGAATACTTGTATCTACAGGCAGTATCCCAGTAGTTCCATGATACCAGTCTTTTGATAATTTTTTTGTATTACGAAAATAAGAAGTTGTAAAATCCACATATATATAACAATATCGCTGGTATTCTCTCCAAAATAATTGTCTTACAAATCCTTCTAGACTATTTATAGGTATTGTTTTTCTGTATTTCATAACTTCCTGGATTACATCCATAGGTTGAAGTAATCCTATATTCAAAGAAGTGGACAATAAAGAATGAAATAAAAAAGTTTCTTTTTGAATAATCGCATCTTGATAATCACCGAATTTTTCAAATCTTTTTCGAATAAAATCTTGTAACCATTTTTTTGCAGTTTTATGTGTTACAGGAAATACGAAATTCTTTGTATTTCCATAATTCTTTGGAAAATGCTTTTCTACAAAAGGTATAGAATCTTGTATATATTGTCTATCTGCTGTATTGGATGGTATGTTTGGTATTTCTATATTTTTAGGAAGTGTTTTTCGATTATATTTATCTTGTGATTTTACATCTTCTAATACTTGAATACACTTTTTTCCAAAATTATAAAAAGCATTAAATACAAAACTTTTTGTTTTTTTCCTGTATACACCATATTCTTCTTTTGTAAGCAAAAAATTAGGAGATTCTACAAATTCTGGTTTTCCTGGTAATTTTATAGAATCTATTGGATCAAATAGAGTATATGTTCTATAGGTAAAAGGTTTTGTATATTCAATATATTGTACATTGTATTTCTTTTTTTGTAAATACTCATAATAGTACTTCATAGAACTTTTATGAAGAAGTAGTTTTTTTTTATTAAATTTGTATTTTGTAAAATAATGTGGATGCTCCCATAATATATATGTGTAGTCTTTAGATAAATACGTTGTCTCGTATAATTGTGTTGGTAATAATACAAAATACATCCTTTTTTATAAGTATTATATACAATATATTTTTATATAATATTTGTAAAAAAAATTGACACGGAAGGTGTGAAGAACATTATAGTACTATTTTCACTCGAGCGAAGAAATTTTCGGTTGCTTTTGTGTTGCTTTTGTGTTGCTTTTTGAGATATGGTTTCTCTCTTACAACAAGAAAATGAAGCTAAGAGTAAACTGAGAGAGACAGAGGACTTTATAAAGAGGGCTCTGTTATTGCCTCGGTCAGAAGACAAAATACAAATTCTGATTGAATTGAGAAGAAGCTATTTGGAATATAGTGACATTCTAAACAGGATCCAGGAGGGAAGACTTGCTGAAAAAAAAGCAAAAGTTGCAGAAGAAGAGGTAAGACTTGCAGAAGAAGCCTATGAATTCCAAATGGCTGAGCTGTCGGATGCATTCATTTCTGCTTCAAGACCTCTCTATACACATAGAGAAGGGCAACCTTCAATGGTGCCTACTCCCCCACAATGTCCAAAACCTCGGAATAAAAGTCCCCGGAATAGAAGATATACATAAAAGCTTCTACACACCAAGGGTTGATTTGTTTCCATCCAAAAATAGTACTTATTATGTATATACAAATATATTTTTATATAATATTTATAAAAAAAATTGACACGGGGGGGGGTGAAGAACATTTATTACTATTTTCACTCGAGCGAAGAAACTAAAAACAGATTGTGTGTTTCGTTCGAGACTTTTCGGTTGCTTTTGAGAAAAATGTCCGATTTATTTGAAAACGAAGAGCAACCCATAATTGACTTTGATAACTGGGATGAGGTGGATGAGGTGGATGTAGACTCTGACTTAGATTGGGAGGATGACCCAGATTCACTAGGTGAGGTACCTCAATCTAATTCAGAGTCACCCACATCTCCAGCTACTGCTAGTTCTGCTAGTAGCCGCAAGCCCGATCTAAAGGATGGGTCAGCCGAATCTTTGGCAACACTTGTCATGAATCTCGAGGCTCGTCAGAAACGTCAGGCTCGTCAGACAGAGCAAGATTCTTTGACGTCAATCTCCGAACATCCTGTTGGGAATTTTTCCATGTCTAACACAGATTTGAGAAAGCTCAAGGAGGCTCGTGAGGCTCGTCAGACGGATCAAGATGCTTTGACGTCAGTCTCCGAAAATCCTGTTGGGAAATCTTCCATGTCTAACACAGAATTGGGAATTCTCAGGATGGATCGTGAGGCTCGTCAGAAACGTCAGGCTCGTCAGACAGAGCAAGATTCTTTGACGTCAATCTCCGAACATCCTGTTGGGAATTTTTCCATGTCTAACACAGATTTGAGAAAGCTCAAGGAGGCTCGTGAGGCTCGTCAGACGGATCAAGATGCTTTGACGTCGATCTCCGAATCTTCGGTTAAGAAATCTTCCATGAGCAACACGTCCTTGGGAGAAATGGTGAGACAGGCTCGTCAGGTTCTTCAGGTGGAGCAAGGTTCTCAGGGTATCCCTACCAAGCCAACAAAAAAAATTCTGGAAGAACTTAGAAAATTTCGATCTAAACTTTCTTACAATCGAAATCGTGAAAGGGAGGCTATGAATCCTAAAATCAATCATGAGATGAAATCCAATGTTCTTTGGGGGGGTAAGAACTTTATCACCTTTTTGGTAGGATGGCGTTGTGGGGGGGAGGGTGTGCTCAAAAAAGTAAAAGATCAACTCGCTGACGACGCTGAATTTCAACAATTTGTTGATAAACATCTTCTAGTTCAAGCTTCAAGAAGAGTCTATCCTGATGAGAAACTCTCAGGCCAAGATCTTTATGAGCTGTTTTTGAAACGGCTTTATCAAAAGGATGCAAATGAGTTACAGATATGGTATCTGTACAAAGAAGTTTGCAAGAATGATGTTGAAGCTTTTGTACGCATTGTGTGTAATTGGTAGGCTTTTTTGAATCTTACCCTGTCACTCACCCCCATCTCTCTTTCTCAAGGGTGGATTTGTTTCCATCCAAAAATAGTACTTATTATGTATATACAAATATATTTTTATATAAACTTACCTATATACTATATAATAAAGAACAAGTCTTGTATAATTATGAAAAATACATCTTTATACTTGTTCCAAAGAGCTTTGCGTATAGACGATAATCTAGGTTTTATAGAGTGTTGTAAAAAATCAACAAGTGTTCTTCCTGTATTTTGTGTGGATCCTCGTCAAGTGGATTCTGTAAAAAATTCTTTTTTTTCAGCTTACGCGGTTGGTTTTATGTATCAATCTTTACTTGATTTAGATAAAGAACTTCAAAAACTTGGAACTTATTTGCATATAGTGTATGGAGAACCTCATATAGTATTACCAAAAATATGTAAAAAATACAATATACAAAATATCTATTGTAATAAAGATTATACTCCTTTTGCGATACAACGTTCTAGAGAATTACAAGAAATTGGAAATCTTGTAGAAGTGGATGATTATTTGCTATTTGATCCGAAAGATGTAAAAAATAAATCTGGAAAAGCCTATAAAGTGTATACACCATTTCTTCGTGTTACAAAAAATAAAAAAATTACGAAACCAGTATCTTTTACATATAAAAAAACATTAACATACAAAGGTTTTGGAGAAAAAAAAGCGTGGAATATATTACAAAGAATTTCGAAATTCTCTGAATATTATACACCGGGTGGAAGAACAGAAGCATTACAAAGAATAGAGAATATCGAAAAAACACAGAAAAATTATGCTTCTTGTAGAGACTATTTAACATATAAAACGAGTAGATTATCTGCGTATATTAAGTTTGGTTGTATCTCTATACGAGAAGCGTGGTATGCTTTTTTACAAATTCCTGGTAAATCTGGAGAAGGTTTGCGAAATCAGTTAATTTGGAGAGAATTTTATTACCAAATGTATATAGATTACCCGGAACTTGTTGAATGGGATAAAAATCCAAAAGAAGCAGTATTAGATAAAAAGGCACCTGATATCGTAAGAGCTTGTTTTAATCAATTGGATAGAACTGGATATTTACATAATCGTGGAAGAATGATTTTGGCAAATTATCTATTACATACACAAAAAGAATACTGGAAATCATGTGATAAAATGTATGCTAGAAGATTAGTAGATTATGACCCATTTGTAAATATTGGAAATTGGTTATGGATTAAAAAACAACCTAGTTTTAGACAATTAAAACCAGAAGTTCAATACAAAAAATGGGATACATTTTGTCCAAAAGATACAAGTAATACTGGCAAAAATGGAAGTTATACCAAAATGTTTTTAGAAAAAAAAAATTGACACGGAGGGGGTGAAGGACATTGTATTACTATTTTCACTCGAACGAAGAACCCAGAACGAAGAACCCAGAACGAAGAACCCATCTTCGTATCTCTTGAGTTTGAGAAGCTTTCTGAAAATTATGCCCCACAAATCACGAACAAGAAGAAAGACCCAGTGGGCCCCTTTTTTTTGGTACTTTGGGATTTTCCCAGGACTTCTGGTCTTATGGGAATCTGTAAACGAGGGCCTTCGATTTCTCGAAGAAGAATGTAATGGACCAGATTCAGAGGCACTGGTTACAAACAACAAAAAAAAAATGTTGTTAGCAGTCGAAATAGACAGCGACACATGGAATAGGGACTACTGCGGTACACTCGAACACGAAAATAATCTTTTCAGTATAGAAATGCTGGTAAAAAGAGCGTTAGGTCTCCCAGTAGACTTCGATTTGGGAAATATTCGCGATAATGTCTTCTTTGAGGCGTTGATTGAGGTGTTCAACATATTTTGTATGAATATGTCCGCCATCATTAACCTCGGAGGTCTGTCAGACTTTCCCAAGGAGGCATTGCAGTGTGAGTCTCTTGCGGATGTCAACAAGGTCTTGCTCAAAGAAATCGAAAGATTGACAACCCAAGAACAATTGATTCAGTTTTTACCAAGTGACCTTGGTAATATCTGCACAGGCTATGTCTAATTGAATTCTAAAGGGGTTCAAAACTATAAAAAAATAGTATATTATAAATATATATTTTACACAACAATACCTTTTTGATATTGTTTTTTGTATTTTTCTATAATTTCTATAATATACTCTGTATCTTTGAAAGTATTCCAGTCAATACGAATTACAGGAATACGAGGATGAATATCTTGTATCCATTCTTCGTATCCTTTTTGTAATGCCTGTAAATATTCGAGTGTAATAGTTGTTTCACAATCACGACTTCTTTTCTTAATTCTCTGGAGTGCTATTTCAGGTTCTACATCCAAATATAGTATCATATCTGGTCTGTGTAAAAAATGTGTCATATTTTCAAAAGTATCTCTGTATGTTTGAAATACATCTTTTTCCATATACCCACCTTCGTATAACATTTTTGCGAATATAACATCTTCGTAAATAGTTCTATCTTGAATCGCATTTTCCTTCGCCCATACCATTTTTTGATGTTGCTCAAAACGTTTATTCAATAAATACATTTGCATTGGAAAAGAGTATTTTTTCATATCCTTGTAAAATCCTTCCAAGAATATATTTTCTTCAACTGGTTCAAAATACGTCGTACATCCTAATTTTTTACCAAGTTCCTTTGTAAGAGTGGTTTTTCCACCACCAATAAGACCACTAATACCTAGTAATGTATTTCTAGAAGAAAATACTTCTGTATATGTTAATGACTTGGAATCTGACATTAGAAATATTTGTAAAAAATACTCAAAATGTATTTATTGTAATAAATATATTTCCTACATATATTACATAAATAATCAATTTTATTATTCATGTACACATGGATTAGAAAATTGTTTTCTTGTTGTTATATCATAGAAGATGATATTGTAGATTATGATATTGTAGATTATGAATACCCTAAATATATAAATCCTCCTAACGAGTATGATTGTAATATGTGGTACCAATCTGATATGGATAGTTCATTAGATTATATTATATACGACTAAAGTATTCTGGTAATGTGTATATATATATCTTATTTTTTACAAGCATATCCATTTTTACAATACCATGTATTTGCTCCAATAAGTTCAAAAAAGAAATGTGCAACAACACCTGTTAGAAATAAACTAGTTTCCATAGCAAAATATTTGTTCCAGTTTTTACCTTGAACTTTGGGAACAATAAGACTATATAGATAAGATACAATTGTTCCAATTACAACAGTGGCAATACCTACAACAAGAGCTTCGATAAGTAGTTGTTTCATTTTTATATATTACATATGTATAAAAAAATGATTGTTTCTGTTATATAAATTGTATTATGTACATATAATACATAAAAGATATTAAGGAAATGTCATTTCTTACATTTTTGAAAATACAGAATATACTAGATTCTATGATACAGTCAAGGAAATCAGTAAACAATGATACAAGTGTAATACATACGTCAAACAATGATACAAGTGTAATACATACGTCAAACAATGATACAAGTGTAATACATACGTCAAACAATGATACAAGTGTAATACATACGTCAAACAATAATACAAGTGTAATACATACGTCAAACAATGAAAAAAGTGTAATACATACGTCAAACAATGATACAAGATTATATATATCAAAAGAACAGATTCGACAAACAAAAAGATTTCTTCCTACATATTATATTAATAATAATAATAATACTATATCAAGAAATATACTTGAAGGGAATGAGTTAACAACATTTCTAGAAAAATGTAGAAGGTACTCTTTATCTATTTCCGATATAGAAAGAATAACACCTGGAAACTCGTTAGATGTAGTATTTATCCATAATAATATACTTAACGATATAAAAAAAAACATATATACAAATACCTTGTATACACCCAAAGAAGTATTTGGTGTATACAAGGTATCGTTTACAAAAACGTATGGACTTCAAGGAAATGTAGACAGATATAATTCTAATGTTCAAATATTAGAATTATATGTAGAAATTGATTCTATATGGTTTCCTACAAAAAACGGAAGAATTAAATATAATAATAAAACTATACATTGGAAAGACTTACCATTAAACACAAAAGTTGGGTTACAAGGTCTTATGATTCCTTGGAAAATACTTGCATTATATCCGTCTAAAATATATCTTATATGAATATATAGAAATGGACAAGGTATTTACAAGTATTCAAACATTATTAGGGAAATCCTCTGATACACTATATAGTTATACCAATAGACCTGTTAATCTTACAACCACAAATATTTCTCTTGTACAAAAAAATTATACAGCAAGTATTAAAGCAGATGGATTACGATGTTTTTTGTATTATGATGGTAAAGATATTTATACAATTACAAATCCTAAAAATATTGAAAAACTTCAAAAATCGACCTCCAAAAAAGTATGTATTATGGATTGTGAGTATATTAAAGAAACAAAACAATATTATATATTTGATGTATTGTATTACGATAATAAAGATGTTAGAGGAGACCCATACAATATACGATTATCGTATATCAGTAAAGATATACTTTCAAAAAATATACTTGTAAAAGAAATATATAATATAGATAATACAAAAAATATATTTCAAGAATCTAATGTATTATATAATACAAAAAAGTATCCTTTTGATGTAGATGGTATTGTATATACCCCTATTTACGAACCATATGATAACAGGTATATTTTTAAATGGAAACCTAATAATAAACAAACTATTGATTTCTTAGTAAGAAAACTACCATACCCAAAAGATACTTTTAGATTATATGTTTCTAGTAATAATGATTATATTAAAAAATCTATATTACAAAAAAAAGAATTTATAGAACATTTTCCATTTATTACAGAAAACAACAAATACTATCCTTCTCCATTTGTTCATGATTCAGTATTAACTTTATCAGGAAAAGAAAAATTTGTAGTAACTGATAATATGATAATAGAATGTTATTATGATTCTAGTCAAAAAGAAGGTTCTCGATGGCGAGTATTAAAAAATCGTGAAGACAAGACATTGGGGTATAAAGAAAATTTTACAAAAAATATATACGAAGTTTCTAAAGGTCCAAATAGCTGGAGAACATCTAGGAGTGTTTGGAATAGTATTGAAAATCCAATTGATGAAGATATTCTTTTTGGAAAAAAGGAACTTGGAAATAATTATTATATGAAATTACATAAAAAAAGTTTAGATAGAACCGATAAAAATTTTCAAGTATATAACTTTAACAATTTTATAAAGACATTTTTGTATGAAAAATATGTAAAAAAGGGAAATACAGTATTAGATTTAGCAGGAGGTCGAGGTGGTGATTTATATAAATTACAACATAGTGACTATATTTTACATATCAATGTAGTAAATCAAGTATTAGAAGAAGCACAAAGAAGATATGATGGGATGCGTAATAAGAAACCAGATATAGATTTTCTACAATTTGATTTACTTGGAAATAACGTAAATAAAATACAAAAAATAAAAAATAGTAAAAAGATATCAAAATTTGATGTAATTACTTGCCAATTTGCTTTTCATTATATGTGTAAAAGCAAAGAAACAATTGATTTTATACTAGATATTATCAGTAATAATATTACAGATAATGGATATTTTATTATGACTGGTTATAATGGAAAAAAAATACATACTATGTTTCAAGAATTCTATTACAAAGATTTTGAGTATAAAAATACACGATTCGCAAAAATTATACCGAAATACGATACAAGTAAAACATTCAAAAATTATGGACAATCTATAAGTGTATGGGTAGAAAAAATAGGATTATTTCAAGACGAGTATTTAATACACAATGAGTATGTAATAAAACAAATGAAAAAAAGAAATATAACCTTGGTAGAAAATGTTTCTTTTGAAGAGAAAATAGAGGATTATACAGGTGGACCATTATCATCAGAAGAAATAGAGTATATTCAATATCATAACTATTTTGTGTTCCAGAAAGAGTAAAAATCCTATCTGGAAAAATGCACATACGGATATGCATTTTTTATGCGGCAGCTGCAGCTGATGGCCCTTTTGAAATAGGGTAACGAATCATTCTCCCCATGAGTTCTCGCCGAGCCAAGATAGCTTGTGGTTGACCCGGAGGGGGGTGGTTTCGGGCGACTTCTCCCCTTATATTATTTAGTCTTATAAGGACAGGGTTGCCGAGTGGTAAAATGTCATCATCACGGTCGTGTAAAAGAGGGTTTTGGAGGGTTTCATTGTCACTCATATTGAAGGGAAGTTTCTCAAAAGCAATCGGAAAGTTCGTCGCTCGAGTGAAAATAGTACTATAATGTTCTTCACACCTCCCGTATCAATTTTTTTTTTCATAAAATAAACCCTTTGTTTTTTCGACATGTAGAAATTCTTCTGTTGTGGTCAAACATAAACCCATTTTTGTATAATTGATGTACATGAGTATACAAAAAAGATTTTTGTTTTGTAATCCACTTACCACTTTCGTAAAAGGGAACAATATTCCAGGTACGTGTCATATCGTGAATAATATACCGATATGTTTCTGGTTCATTGTGAGGACTTTTGGCAAGAAACTCTATACAAAGACCCCATCCAAAGTGAACCATACAAAACCTTGTAAAAAACCTTTTCTCAAATAAGAAACAGTTTTTCATATAGTTTTGAATATACGAAAACCTTCTCTGGAGTTTCTTGTTTGTCATCATGAAGTTTGCCGTATCCTCAGGAGTTAACCACTTTATAAAAAAGAAAAACCAGAAATCGTGCAGTAAGAAAAAAATTTCCATTTTTTCTCAAAAGTAACTCAAAAACAAACGATGGGTTCTTTGATCGAGTGAAAATTGTATAATAATGTCTTTTACCATATCCCTCCCAAGTGTCAATTTTTTTATTGTGTTCTACAATTAGGTTCTTGATTATTTGTAAAATGTTCTTGATATGAATTTGTTGTATTTGAGTTATGTGATGTATGTGTATTCTTTTCTACTATTTTTTGAAGGGTACATTGTGTTGCTTTTGGATTACTTGTATTTTCTCTTTTTCCAGCATGAAAAATACTTTCTATATCTTCTTTATATGGTTGAATAGTTTGTAATAGAGGGTATGTTACATGAAAAGTAAGTATTAGATCTCCAAACGTATTTTCTGCATTAAATACAGGCATACCTAGATTTTTAATACACATTGTATCTGTGTGTTTTGTATATTTTTTATAAAAATATGTATATAATGTTTTATTAATATGTGTAAATGTTCTTGTAAATCCAAATAATGCTTCATATAATGTAATATTTTCTTGCTTACATAGATTATTCTTATCTCTTTTATATTCAGAATGTTCTAATGTTTCTACAGATAACATAATAGAGGACCTTTCTTTTTCATCATCTTCTATATACTCATTACCTTCATCATTAATTTGTAATTGTATATCATTAGTAATTCCTTTTGGTAATACAAATGGGTATGTATGAAGTTCTTGTTCTTTTTTTGTTCCATTACAAGTTTTACAAATATCTTTACTATCTATACTTTCACCTTTTCCATTACATATATTACATGTAGTTTGCGTTTGTTGAATCATTCCTGGTCCTAGTTGTCGTATTATATTTCGCACACCAGAACCATTACATGTAGTACATGAGTATGTTTTACCAGAAGAACTTCCATTACCTCTACAAGAAGAACAGATATTATATCTACTAACTTGTAATTGTATCTTTTTTCCGTGATAAATATCTTCTAATGTAATTTTGATATGATGTTTGATATCAGGTGCTTTTTGAACTTTCTTTCTAGTATTTCCACGACCCCTACCAAACATACTTTGAAATATGTCTGTTGGGTCTATTTGAGGCTTTCCATCCTTTCCAAACATATCGTATGTTTTTCGTTTTTGTGGATCAGACAATATCTCATACGCACCTGTAATTTTTTTAAATTCTTCTGCGTCTCCTCCTTTATCTGGATGACATTGTATTGCTTTTTTTCTATATGCTTTCTTGATTTCTTGAATAGAAGCATTTGGGGATACTTCTAATATTTTATAATACTCGTGTCCTTTTACCATATATAGAGAGAATATATGGAGAGAATATATAGTATATGGTATTTTTCCTTTTTATATAAAAAATTGATTATTTATATAAAAAAGAACTATAAAATATTACAAAAACTTTTAAACTTTAATTGTGAAATAATGGCTACTATACGAGGTATATGCGATGTATGTTCTACAAATGTGACTACATCCGACAAAGGAAGAGTTAAAAGCACAAATGGAAAATATGTTCATGCGAAATGTTGGAAGAAATTAACAGTTAGAGTATGTCGCGACTGTGGTTTTTTATGGATGTCTTCGTATAACAGCTCTTTTGGTTCTGAGTTTTGGCCAAGTGATTGGGCCGTAGTAGCAGGTGAAGTAGATGAAATCTGTGCAGATTGCGGAGCTACACATGATACGACTATAAAAAAAAGGAATACAGACTTATTCCAACTCTCATAAGAGCCTATAATATAGTTTATTATACACAAAAAAAATAGTTTTATAATACAATTCACATAAGAAAAAAAAAATGTCTATACCAGCACCCTATGAACCTTATAAAGATATACAAGAGTCGCAAAATACCCATCATTCAACTATACAACCTCGAACTGATATAACATCGTATTTTACAGGACATATTTACAGCACGTATTGTACTATTCCAAACTCTTACATATTTTGGTTTTCGCCTCCTAGTAGTAAGCAATTTACTGTTACGGGAGAAAGTAAGAGTCAGATGCTAGAATTATGTAAAAAGGCAATATTGCAATCAAACGTCCAAACCGCCTGTAAAATAGGTGTAGAATTACATTGTTCTGGTTATGCAAAAGAATTAGTGCAAATGATTATAGGATGTATTGGAACCCATATTCATATTCATAATCCAAATATAGCTTCTCGTATAGCACAACGATATAGAAGATTTGAAAAGCAACTAGATATACCAAAAGGTTCTGGATCTGTAGAGCTTCCGACAGATGAAGAGTTTTACGAAAAACCAGAAATAGTTTTATATAATTCTAATGTGAATTGTCAGTCTGTCAGAAATTTTATTATAGAGTCTATTGTTTCTGTAACACTATCTCATCAAAAAGAATTAACATTACCAAGAATTAATCCCAAAGATATAACACATCACTATTTATACAAAGAGGCTAAAAAATTAGAAATAGGAGGTAAAAAAGTAGTTACAATGATTCAAAATAATGAATTACAAGTTGTACTGGAAATTATACAGAAATATATATTATATAAAACACCAAAAGTTGAAAAGATATTGTATTGGATAGTATGGCTAACAAAGCTAGAGGGTAAAATTAAGAGAAAAGGTGAAAAATTACCATGTAAAGCAATATCCGTTCAAGGTGTTCCTAAAAAATATAGAGACCACTGGTTTTGGTATATATGGAAAAGTGTATTTTCACGAGTATCTTTTTGTGACAGACTAAAGAAAAAACAAATTATTGATATATATGAATTATCAAAAATAGAATTTACAAAACAAAATGTTTCTACAAAACTACCACTATTGTTTTTTGCGATTCGTTTATTAACCTACCATACAACACATTATTTTCCAGATATGATACATAATGCACATTTGTATATTCAAGCATACTCAAATAACAATACATTATATCGGAATTTACAAATATCTTTGTCTAGAAAATCGTGGATTCAGGTATTAGGAGATAGACTTAATACAACAGAGGATGTAATACAACATTCCAATACAAAAGTACGAAAACCTAAAAAAATAACAAAAAAGTTAGCAAAGGAAATAGAACAGAAAAGAACATTATCTACCTTATCACAAAAAACAGCATATTTGGATATTATTCCAAAAGCAGAAAATTATATATAACTATTACATATATTATAATAATAATAATAATAATGAATTTTCATAAAAATTGGAACACAATAGCATTTGGAGTTATGTTTGTCCTCATATCACTTGTATTATTACATATACAAGAGTCAGAAACAATTCGTATGATAATTTGTCCAAACAATAGAAATTATACAATGGATGATATTTATGTTCCACCTGTTCAGTATAGTCATATGTATAATTTATGCACTAGAGCAAGTCATTGGAGAAATATAGAGAATGATAACAATACACCTGGAATATTACCAGGTGCGACATTAGGAGAAGATTTGGGATTATCGGATAATCCAGCATTATCTTTAGAAACACCTATTATCTCACCATTAACAAACCATTATTTTACTACAAAACATACAATTACTGATAAAAATTGCTCTACAATTGACAGTGTTCTTGGAGATTCGTGTAATATGTGTAAGGCATAAAAAAAAAATTGACACGGGGGGAGGTGAAGGACATACTATTACTATTTTCACTCGAGCGAAGAACTTTTCGGTTGCTTTTGAGAGAATTCAATAATGAGTAACCAATATCAACCTTCAAACAAAGGTGCAAGCGTAAGGACAACACGTATTTTGCTAAAGCAAAATGGCAATACGAATGGGGCAGTTACTGCCTTTTATATTGCGGCTTCCTGCCATGAAGACCGTGACGCGATGTTCATGTTAGGGGGGTTCTGGAGTAGGCAGTGGGGGGACTTGGAGAAATCCGAGCAAAACCTCCAGCGCGCGCTGAAATGGTACTTAAAAGCTGTTAGTAAAGGCTGTACATTTTCTCAACAAGCCCTTGACAAGATAAACCACAAGCTGAGCCGTCAGCAATAAAAACGGGGTTTGGACACTATCTCAATAGACCAATCAAAAGTCTTTTTGAGATAGAAAGTTTTCCACAAAAAAAAAAATAGTTTTTTATTATAAAAAAAAATTGACACGGGGGGGG